>Ga0189287_100029_pt1 | contig 245439 bp, 237 predicted proteins | sample UW86minimetaG_FD_130319 | JGI IMG/M metagenome (GOLD analysis project Ga0189287, IMG submission 130319) | Marine microbial communities from the Costa Rica Dome - UW86 mini metaG | ecosystem: Environmental > Aquatic > Marine > Oceanic > Photic zone | place: Costa Rica: the Eastern Pacific... | reverse complement strand
GTACAGACCATCCAGAACCGCCGCTTGATCCATCAGCGCCAAGCAGCATAACATCAACCAACAGAGCCGGAGCCCTCCAGACCAAAATCACGCCCCCTGTTCCAAATCATTCGACGACGGACATATTATCCTAAACGGCGATGACAGCACCACATGGGTGAATCTGTCATTGGTCTCGAGCCATTCCAAAACCTGATCGTTGAACTCCATGCATCCGCGCGCCCATTGCTCTCCATATCCTGCCGTGGGCAGGTTCAAAGCGATGTCCAGTATCGGCGCGCATTGCGATTTGGTGTGCTGTTGCAGCTTCATGTCCGGATCACTTGCCAGAAGCCCCTGGGCCAGGTGCATCGCGAAACTGTCGCCCCAAAGCAGGATTTCGGGCGCGTCGGATGTGCGGCATTTCGCGGACAGCGTGAAATTCGCCGTGCAGTCGGCATCGAGGCCCGGATTTATGGCGATGCGGTCATCAAGTCCGCGCATATCTTCGGCATCCGTCCTCAGTACGGCGCCATCGCGCGACACGACGATGCCGCCCGCAATGCAAAGGGCAAGGCTTGCCAGGAGGCTTGCGGCAAAGACCTGGCGGCGGGCGGGAAGCCACATCCCGGATTTGCGCCGGAAGGGGGCCTCGACGAACCGCCAGCTGAAATAGGCAAGCCCGAGTGCCAAAAGGCTCAGGGCGATCATCAGCGGCTCGGATGGCGTGGTCAGGCTGCGGATCCGGGCGAAGGCAAATAGCGGCTGGTGCCACAGATAGGCGCTGTAACTAATCAGGCCGATGGCCACCATGCCGCGCAGCGAAAGCAGCTTGCCCACCATTGTCGAGGGACCGGCATAAAGGATGATGAGCGCGGTGCCGACAACCGGCAAGAGCGCATAGAGCGACGGAAAGGGCGTCGTCTTGTCATAGAGTGTCGCCGCCAGAAGCACGCCCAAAAGGCCAGCCGCTGCAAGATAACCATTGCTCAGCGGCCCTCGACGGTTGAGCGCGAAGGCGCAAAGCGATCCGGCACCCAATTCCCAGGCGCGGGTATGCAGCAGGTAGAACGTGGCGCCCGGAGCCGTGTGCGAGCCCAGCTCCGCCAGCAAAAGGCTGGCGATGCAGATCCCCAGCACGACATAGAAGGCCGGATTGCGGCCAAAGCGCCAGAGCCACAAGAGCAGGATCGGGAAGAAGATGTAGAACTGCTCCTCGACCGCCAGGGACCATGTGTGCAGCAGCGGGTTATCTTCGGCGGCGGGGGCGAAATAGTCGATGTCCTGCCAGAAAAGGATGTTCGAGGCAAAGAACACCACGGCGATCACGGATCTGCCGAAATCCTCCATCTGCGAGGGCAGCATCCAGGCCCAGGCAAAGGGCGCGCAGCACAGTATTACGAAGAAAAGCGCGGGCAGAATGCGTCTGGCGCGGCGTTCGTAGAAGCGCGCGATCGAGAATGTGCCCTTTTGCAGATCGTCGATCAGGATCGACGTGATGAGATATCCACTGATGACGAAGAAAACATCGACGCCGACAAACCCGCCCGAAAACAGGTCGAGACCGGCATGAAAGAAAATGACCGGCATCACGGCGACGGTGCGCAGGCCGTCAATTTCGGGGCGGTACTTCATTGCCTGCAGGCGGATCCTGAATAAAAGCGAAAAGCTGAATTACCGGACGTGTTTTGCTTGCTGATCCTGCATTGTCAAAGACTCTTCCAAGGGAGTTATCGGAAAAGCGGTTCTTTACACGCTGTTGCAAGCTGTTGGCTGGTCCGGTGAGGTAAAATTCGCTATCCCCTCTCCAACGATAGTCGAATCGACTATCTCAGATTTTGATGCGTCTGTCGTTTGCGCTTCATCACGTTAGCTCGGAGGAAAATTTTTGTCGCTGAACCAGTGTAGGATCATCAATCTTCCGAAGATCGAAGACGCAAGGGGCAACCTGACTTTCGTTGAGGGTGGCAATCACATTCCGTTCGATATCAAGCGTGTCTATTATCTTTATGACGTGCCTGGCGGATCGGATCGGGGCGCGCATGCCCATCGCAACCTGCATCAGTTCATGATCGCCATGTCGGGCAGTTTCGATCTGACGCTGAGCGACGGGTATGAGGAAAAGACGTTCCATCTGAACCGGTCGTATTTCGGGATCTATATCTGCCCGATGATGTGGCGTTACCTTGACAATTTCTCATCGGGGGCGGTGTGCATGGTCATGGCGTCGGAAGTTTATGATGAGGGCGATTACATTCGCGACCATGATCAGTTCATAAAGGAAGTGCGCGGCTGATATGACGGTTCCGTTTCTTGATTTGAAAGCCGCCTATGACGAGCTGGCCGCCGAGGCGGAAGGCGCGATGCTCGCTTCCTTGCGGTCGGGCTGGTATATCCTCGGGCCTGATGTTGAGCGATTTGAGACCGCCTTTGCCAGCTATTGCGAGGCGGAGCATGCGATTGGCGTGGCCAACGGGTTGGATGCCTTGCGGCTGAGCCTGATGGCGCTGGATATCGGGCCTGGCGACAAGGTCTTGGTGCCGTCGAACACCTATATCGCCACATGGCTGGCGGTGTCGCAATGTGGCGCCGTGCCTGTGCCGGTCGAGCCGGACGAGGCCACGCATAACATCACCGCCGAAGGCATTCGCGCCGCGATGCAGCCCGGCATCAAGGCGGTGATCCCCGTGCATCTTTATGGTCAGCCCGCCGATATGGGCGCGATCATGCCGGTGGCGCGCGAACTGGGTCTGAAGGTGATCGAAGATGCGGCGCAGGCCCATGGCGCGCGGTCGGGGGGGCGCAGGATCGGTGCGCATGGCGACGCGGTTTGCTGGAGCTTTTATCCCGGCAAGAACCTTGGCGCGCTTGGCGATGGGGGCGGGATCACCACCGACGATCCGGATATCGCCGAGCGGCTGCGGCTGCTGCGGAACTATGGCTCGCGCGAGAAATACCGCAACGAAGAGCCGGGCCTGAACAGCCGGCTCGATCCGGTGCAGGCGGCGTTCCTGTCGGTCAAGCTGAAGGTGCTGGATGACTGGAACGCGCGCCGTGCGGCGATTGCCGCGCGCTATCGTGAGGCGTTTGCGGAGACCGGGCTGATCCTTCCGCAGGTGGCGTCAGGTGTCGATCCTGTGTGGCACCTGTTCGTGGTGCGCCATCCCGAACGCGATGCGTTCATGGAGCGGCTGGCCGCACGTGGGATCCAGACGCTGGTGCATTATCCGATCGCGCCGCATGCGCAGGTTGCTTATGCGCAGATGGGTCTGTCGGATGCGGACCTGCCGCTGGCCAGCCGGCTTGCGCGCGAGGTCATCAGCCTGCCCATTGGCCCACATCTGTCCGAAACCCAATGCGACGATGTTATCTCGGCCGTGCGCGCGCTGGTCTGAGCCTCGGTGCGGTTACTCGGGCGGGCGGCGGTTTGCCACGATCTGCAGCGCCTCGGCATGGGCGGTCTGACCCATTGTGCCTGGCAGGGCCGACAGGATTTCGAGTGTCGTTCGCGATCCCGCCGACGATATCCAGAGGGGTGATTTCTTGACGAATTGAAAGCCGCGATGGCGCAACGTGTAATAGGGCATCACGTAGCCCATTGCCTGTGCCGAGACGGCGGTCAGGATGATCTGGATGCGGTCACGACGACCTTCGGGAGTTGCGGGATCGCTGAGCAGCACCTCGTCGCGTTTTGCCCGGATCCGGGGGCGTTCTGGGATGATGAGGTTGCGCGTCACCGCGTCAAGCTCGGCCGTGTCCAGCGCCGCGATTTCCTTGTCGAGATCCATCACCGAACAGGTGGCATCATGGCTGAACCCATGGCGCATGACCCATTGCGTGAGGCCGATCTCGCCGCGCCGGACGGTCCGCTTTTTCTGGTTCGACAGGCGAAAGCGTTTCCAGAAGGTCACGAAGGCCGGATCGCGCAGGATGTTCTGGCCGATGGCCAGCGCATAAGAGGCGTAGTGGAAATTCCGGTGATGGATCGTGTATTGCCAGCGCAGCTCACGGAAATCATCCGCGTCATGTCGCTTGATCCCGTAATTCGACGTGGCCCCGCAGAAATCCACCCCCTTGGCGCGCACGTCCTGGAACCAGCTTTGCGGCGCCTCCACCATCCAGGCGGAATCGTTGAGGATATAGAGCCGGTCCAGATCGGGCAGAGTGCTTTCGAGCGCCAGAATGCCATCCCTGTAGCCGCCGAAATCATAGCCCAGGTTGGGGCGTTCGATGATCCGGGTGGCCAGGGGCGCCAGTGTTGCCAGATCTTCGGTGGAGAGCGGCAGGTTCGAGACAATGACCGGGCTGATGCCCTCGTCGATCATCAGGCGCAGCGCATCGAGATGCGATTCCAGGATGCCGCCCGCCGGAAAGATCAGGTAGATCGCCACCTCGCGGCCCATCGGCAGATTGCCCTCATGGGTCTTGCGCATGGCCGCCGCCTTGCGGTCATAGCTGGTCCGCAGGTCGAAATATTCCCATGTAAGTCCGGGCAGCTCGGCGATCTGTCGGCCGAAGCGCAGGATCTCCCGCTTGAGTTTCCAAAGAGGAAATTTCCGCATCTGCTGAAATCCTGATTACCTGACGTTGCTCCGCAGGCGTCTTGTGAAACGCTGCGCATGATGCTTAGTCGATGATCCAGCGCGGGTCCATCGGAGGATGGCGGGCAGGCTGCCTTTGCTGCCGCAAGCATGAAGCTCAATGAAGGGTGCTGTCTTTTCAACCATCCGCATGTTTTCCCTGACTTGCCAAAACTCCCGGGATCGACTGTCCCGGCATCGCTGGCTGCGGTCTATCGCCTTGCGATTCGTGATACCTGGCGTGCCGTATCGGAATCGATGGTATGGGCGGAGCGCCGCTTGCCGAACGGTGAATGTCCATTATGCTGGAGAGGGCAAGCAGGCGTTCCGATATAGTCGAGACGACTATTGTTGCAACCAACACCATTCGACCGGTTGTGGTCAGAATACCCAAGCCTTGGTGTTGACTAGACTTGGCGCTTGTCTCAAGACGTTCGCCGTGGGTAATTGGGGGGACACGGTCGTGTCAGAAACAGGTTTCTGGAAGGTAAAGCGCGAGTTTCGACGGTTTGGCTACCAGATCACCCATCCGCAACTCCTGTTCCCCTATATCGCGCGGAAAATCTTGCTGAAACAATTAGGCGCATCGATCGCCGACCAGTATGATGATCTGCACTTTACAAGGATGCAGAAGACAATTCTCAAGTTTTTGGGGTCCGCATCGAATGGATGGCGTCTGGTAGACGTCAAAGGGCGCAGTCAGATCACTTCCGAGCCATTCGAACTGGCAGCTCCCGGCGAATTCCGGTGTGAGGAGCCCAGATGCCTTGGCCAAAGAGGTACTGTCGTTTCCGGAGACTTTCCGGCGCTGAATGCGAATGTTGTTGAAAAGTCCATATGCTCTCCGGTGAGTTCTTCCATTTACTCACGCGGTACCGCTTATATTCCCGATCACTACGTGGACAGTGCCACGGCGGTTGTCAGCGATGGAAAATTTTTACTTTGGCACGGTAGTGACGGCAGCGGTCTGGTCGACATGGCGCCACCAGAACAGCTGAAACGGGGCATATGCCTGTTCGGCGCAGGGTGCGAGAATTGGTACCATTGGCTGATAGAGGTTCTTCCCGCCGCGTATCTGGCGCATCGGCTGCCGGAAAAGTATGATGATTATCCTTTTCTTGTTGCGCGCAAAATTCTTGATATGCCGCAGTTCAGCCAAACGCTTGACGTGTTGCGGGGTGCGAGGGAGATCGTCGCGCTCGACAGGAAACTGTATCGCGTAAACAAGCTCATCATGATTGATCAGATGGTGTGTGAGCCGATCAACATGCGCGTCAATCACTGGCCCAAGGCCGAAGATTACGCATACAATCCTGATTTGATCCTGGAGTATCGCAAGACACTCATGGATGGCCTGGGCGTCGGCTTCAACCCACCCACCAGAAAGCTTTTTCTGGCGCGCGGGCATTCGCGAAGGTCCTATAATCAGGATGAATTACTCCAGATTGCCGAGAGTTACGGCTTCGAGGCATTCTATCCAGAAAAGCATTCGTTCAAGGAACAGGTGGAAACCTTCGCTCAGGCAAAATGCATTGTTGGTCCGTCCGGAGCGGCCTTTGCCAATTCCATATTCTGTCAGAAAGACACGCGACTTTTGAGTTGGCTTGTGTCCAACTATTCCGGCTTTTGTTCTTATTCCAACATCGCCACGACGGTGGGCACGCATCTGCGATACATATTCGTCGATGCGGATACCGAGATAAAAAGCACGTTCGACGCCTACAACGCCACGTATCACGTGGACGAAGCGCGGTTCGAGCAGACAATCGAGAAGATGGTGACATCCTCGGACTGGTGATACCGCGCAGAGCCGGTCAGGATCCCTAATCGCAGGGTGACGCCCCAAGGGCCGCGTTTGAACTTAGTCTCCGACGCTCGCCGTCAGGTCGCATACCCTTCCTTCTGCGAGGCATACATGGCCGCATAAAGCCCCTCCTTGGCGATCAGTTCGGCGTGCGAGCCCTGTTCCACCACTTGCCCCATATCCAGAACATAGATCTTGTCTGCCGCAACCACCGATGACAGGCGGTGCGCCACGATGATCGTTGTCTTGTCCTTTGAAAGGCGCTGGAGCGAGCCTTGGATCTTTTCCTCGGTCTTCTGGTCGAGGGCCGATGTGGCCTCGTCCAGCAGGAGGATGGGCGCTGAGCGCAGGAAGGCGCGGGCGATGGCGATGCGCTGCTTTTGCCCGCCCGACAGCTGGCTGCCCTTGGGGCCAAGCGGCGCGCTGCCCCTTGCGCGCATCAGATCAGCGATTTCCGCAGCTTCTGCCGCAGCCCAGATTTCTTCTTCCGTGGCGTTCGGGGCGACGTAGCGGATGTTTTCATAGATCGTGTCGTTGAATATCACGATATCCTGCGCCACGACTGAAAACGAGCTGCGCAGCGCCTTGACCTTGATATCGCGGACATCGAGCCCGTCTATGGTGATCTTGCCGCCATCCACATCGTAAAGCCGGGTGATCAGGCTGAGGACCGTGGTCTTGCCCGATCCGGTCGCACCGACGATCGCGGTTTTCTTGCCCCCTTCAATCAGAAGATCCAGGTCCTCGAACAGGGGGTGATGCGGGTCATACGCGAATTTGACCTGATCGAATCTGATGTCACCCTCGGTGTTGAACTCGGCGACCGAGCCTTCGTGATCGGTGATGCGCATCTTCTCGCGGTAAACCCCGCGAATGCTGTCCAGCAAGATCAGGCTGGCCTGCAACTGGGCAAAGAAACTGGCCAGCAGGCGCAGAGGATCGAACATGATCACCAGGCCCAGCAGGAACGCGATGATCCCGGCGGCATCCATGCCGAAACCGCCCTGGATCACCATGTAGCCGCCGCCGCCGATGACCAGGACATAGACAAAGGCCGATACGACATCGATCGAGGGCGGAAAAAGCGCTTGGACGGCATTGAGGCGGATCATCAGGTCGCGGATGCCGTCGGTCGCCTCGAACAGGCGGTCCCTCTCACGGTCTTCCTGGCCCGAGATCTTCACCGTGCGCATGCCGTTGGTCATCTCTTCGATGCCCGACATGTAATTGCCGAACGCGTTTTCCGCGCTTTGCTGGACCTCTTTGATCTTGCCCGAGATCCCGCGCATCATCAAAACGAGGACCGGTATCACGATCATGGCAGCCGTAAACAGCAGAGGTGATTTGTATATCAAGTACCCTGACACCACGATGACAGTGGCCAAATCCCTCACGGCGGCGACAGTGCCCTGTCCCACAAAATGACTGAGGCTGTCGACCTGACTGACCAGGCGCAGGATGATATCGCCTGATTTTGTCTTTTCGAAATAAGAAAGGTCCAGTCGTAACAAATGCTTGATGAGATCTTGCCGCATGGAGCGAACCGCGTTGCTGGCAAGCCAGACTGAAATGCGGGGCGTCACATACGACAACACGGCGCGCGTGCCGAAGAGAAGGAAAACGAAAGCGCAGACCTTGATCAATTGGGAAAGTGAGCCGTCCTCGAAGATGACCCGAAGCCCGTTTTCGGTGAGTGAAAGAAACTGCTGGTAAACCAGAGCTTGTGCCGAAACCATGCCGAGGACCAAGATCAACCAAGGTGACTTGTCCCTGAGGTAATTCCGCCAGAACCACTTGATGTTGTCGATGTCGGTTGGACTGAACATCGGTTGTTTTGGGGAGAGTTTTCCCATCAGGCGGGCTCCAGTATTCCGAAAAATGTCACGGTTGGCTCTGACCCAACGATGTCGGGCTTTTATTGACCGGTATGGGTGAAGTCAATTTTCGTTCTCCTCCCGCTGGCAGATGTGCGGACCGGGCTTGGGATTTGCCGATGTCCGGCCATATGTTCAAAGCGATTTCAGAAGCCTGCACAACGCCTTCCCATCCGTCACCACATGGTCCGAGGCGTGGATTGCCGACGCTGCGGGCGGATGCACGCCGCCGAAGGCGATCGCGACCGTGGCGGAGGACAGCATGTCGGCATCATTGGCGCCATCGCCGATCGCGATCATGCGCCTGTAGCCGAAAACCTTTTGGATATGTTGCAGGGTTTGCGCCTTGTTCAGGAGTGACCTCAGCTCGAGGGTGCCATTGTCATGGACCGCTTCGGAGGTATAGGCACGGCATCCGAGGCGCTCGATGATGGGTGCGATCCAGATGTCGAGATTGCCGGTCAGAATGAAGCAATCCTCGGGATTTTCATGGATGAATCCAACAATATGCGGATCAAGCGGCGCATTGGATATCACGCGCCTGATGGTGTCGGGGGGGATCGCGCTCAGAAGCTGGCAGCGGTGACGGAACGAGGGCTCGAATGCGGTTTCGCCGTCTATCGCCTCTTGGGTCAGCGCGGCCATGTCCCGCTCCAGCCCGATTTCGGCGGCGATCAGCGGCAGCAGTTCGGTTTGGGTGATCGTTCCGTCGAGATCAAAACAATAGGCGGTGTCCCTGTCCGTTGGAGGCAATGTCATCGCGATCCTGCAGGCCCTTGCGGGGCCGAGCCTGTGGCGCGCAGCCCCTGCAGAACGCCGCGAAGGAAGGCCAGTTGCTTGGCGCGTTTGCGGGCCGACAGGAGGGTGAGCGGCGAGACCAGTTGCACCAGCGCCGAGACAAGCGCCTTGCGCCCTGCGCCGGGCAGCTGGTGCTTGCGCGCGGCATAGACCCGTGAGCGGCCCATGTGAAAGGCCTTGAACGCAGCGGAAGCCGGGGAGCGGACGGTGGAATTGCCCGCGTCATGGGTCACGCGCGCGCCATGCACGAACATGAGGGAGCCGACCGTCTTGAGACGAAGGGCCAGGTCGTCATCCTCGTGATAGAGGAAGATCGCGGGATCGAAGCCGCCCACCGCCTCGAACGCCGCGCGGCGCACGAAGAATGCCGCACCCGTCAACACCGGAACCTCGCGGTCCGCCGCAGGCCACCCGGCGGGCAGGCGCGCCGAGGCGGGCAGAAGTACGCTGCCGCGCTTGAAATAGGGCCGGCCCTTGCCATCGGTGATCGCCGGGTTGAAGGCCACGGCCTCGGGATGCGCATCTGCCGCCGCGACAAGCGCCTCGATCGCGCCATCGTCAAGCCGGGCATCGGGGTTCAGGAACAGCAGGAACTCGGTCCGCGCCGAAGCCGCGCCGATATTGCAGGCCGGGCCGAAGCCGCGATTGTCGTCGTTGCGGATCAGCTGCGCGCCGTGCGTTTTGGCCAAGTCCGCCAGCGGAGCGGCCTCCTGCGAGGCGTTGTCGACCACGATCACCGGACATGCCCGCGGCACAGACCCCAGCATGCCGGGCAGTACCGCCAGGCTGTTATGGGCGACCGTGATCACGCTGACGCGGTCCGGGGTGACTTCTGGGGTGACGGGAATTGACATTTGCGCTGAAAATCAGCCTTTTGGCGTGAGACAAGGAACCGTGATGGTTTGAATAGCAACTGCGCCTTGCAAGGGGAAGCCCGCACGATCGCAGGCTGTCGGGAAAGGCAGGGAATGGCCAGACGCAAACCCTTCGACATTGCGGGCGTGACGGTGCCGCCGGGAACGCGCCGCACCGTGGACGTGAGGGTCAGCGAATTATCGGATCACACGCCGGTGCATCTGTCGGTGCGGGTGGTGCATGGCCGCAAGCCGGGGCCCGTGATGTTCGTGTCGGCGGCTGTGCACGGCGACGAGGTGATCGGCGCCGAGATCGTGCGGCGGCTGTTGAACTCCAAGGCGTTGGCGCAGCTGTCGGGCACGCTTCTGGCGGTGCCCATCGTCAATACGTTCGGATTTCTCAACCATTCGCGATACCTGCCGGACCGGCGCGATCTGAACCGGTGCTTTCCGGGCCATGCGACGGGGTCGATGGCGTCACGGCTGGCGCATATCTTCATGACCGAAGTGGTCAGGCGCTCGGATCTCGGGATCGACCTGCATTCCGCCGCGATCCGGCGCACCAACCTGCCGCAGCTGCGGCTGACCTCGGGCAATGACCGGCTGCGCGTCCTGGCGGATGTGTTCGCGCCGCCGGTGGTGATGCCATCGAACCTGCGCGACGGCTCGCTCAGGATGGCTGCCGAACATGAGGGTGTCGATGTGCTTCTCTACGAGGCGGGCGAGGGGTTGAGGTTTGACGATTTCGCCGCCCGTACGGGAGTTGCGGGGATCCTGCGGGTGATGAACCATCTGGGCATGATCAGTGGCAAGGGCGTGCCGCGCAAGCGCGCCGAGCCGCTCTATTGCAGCGAGTCGCATTGGTATCGTGCGCCGGCGGGCGGATTGCTGCGGGGCTATCTGACGACAGGCGATACCGTCGAGCCTGGCGCCGTGATGGGGGCGATTTCGGATCCTTTCGGCGAATTCGAGGCCGAGGTCGTCGCGGATCAGCAAGGCATCATCATCGGTCGCACGAACATGCCCGTGGTCTATGAGGGCGACGCGCTGTTCCATGTGGCGCAAACCTCGAGCCCCGAGGATGTGGCACGCGGGATCACGGCGCATATGGCGCCGATGCCGATGTTCGACGAGGACGAGATCATCTGACCTCAGGCGTCGTTGCCGGGCTTTGGCCTCGTGAATCGGTGTGCATTGGCCGGATGCAGGAAGATCGACATCGTCAGCAGGCTGAAGATGAACTCATAGGCTTCCCATTTGCGGGACACGGTCGCAAGCAAGCCGATGACAAGGCTGGCCCCGACAGCGGTGATCCCGTGCCGCGCCGACGGCAAGGGCAGCATGGTCCGGTCAACCAGCCGCGCGACAAGCGGTATGCGGGAATAGAGCAGCGGCAGCACGACAAGATACAGCAGGATCGCAACCGTCAGATAGGATCCGAAAATGGATTTCGTCAGCTGCTCGTCGCCAAAGGCCAGGTTATGCAGGGTGGTTTCGTTCTGGAGGTTGTGTTCGGCGAAAAAGCCGGTCGTTTCCCAGCCGATGATCCGCTGGCCCCATGAAATCTCCTCGCCGGCGCCGAACAGGAAGGCGGCCGAGTAAAGCACAAGCCAAAGCGAGGATGCGCCGCTGAACCGCGCGGTGCGGATTGCCTGGCCCATCAGGATCACGCAAGACAGGAAAAGGCAGATGGCGGTGCCGTATTCGATCGGGCCGTCCTCGGCGCCGAAACCGGCCTCGTATTGCAGGTTCATTCCCAGAACGCTGTATGCCAACGTGAAAAGCAGCGTGGCATTCATCAGTCCAAAAAGGATTTGGTCAGTCGGACTGAGCCTGATCATCGTGTGTCCGTCATAATATTGTTACCTAGCATGGCTGCGTAGCTTCAAGCCGAGGGGGATGCAAGCGACCCCGGGTCGTGACGTTCGGTCATTGGACCCGTTCCGAAAAGTTTACCGCCATATAAGGGCGCTGACGGCCAGTCCAAGCCGCGCCTGTGCAGATCGGCATTCCCCAGCCGATAGAGGGTGGTCCCCGGTCCAGGCGCTTGAAAAGACAAACCCCCGAAGCGGCTGCCCGGGGGTCGTCGTTCTTTTGTCGCGTTCGGCGTGCTGCGGTCTTCAGAGAAGGCCTTCGCGTTGGGCTTTCTTGCGCGCCAGTTTACGAGCGCGGCGGATTGCCTCGGCTTTTTCGCGCGCTTTCTTCTCGGACGGTTTCTCGAAATGCTGCCGAAGCTTCATTTCACGGAAAACGCCTTCGCGCTGCAGCTTTTTCTTCAGGGCACGAAGCGCCTGATCGACATTGTTGTCGCGAACACTAACCTGCATGTGGTGTCACCACCTTTCCAAGTTGAAGTTGCGTAAGGTTGCAGGAATTGGCCGTATAGCAAAGCGTCCTTCTTTTGTCTAGGGTGGCGCCGATCGAACGGAGGCAAGCGATGACGGACCCGGATATCAAGGCAAAGCTGCTGGATGCGGCCAAGATGCACGTGCCCTTCGATGGCTGGAGCGAGGACGCCTTCAAGGCTGCGATTCGCGACACGGGGATCGAACCGGGCCTTGCGCGCGCGGTCTGTCCGCGGGGGGCGGTGGATCTGGCGCTGGCCTATCATGCCGAAGGCGATGCGCTGATGCAGGAGCGTCTGGCGGCCGAGGATCTGAGCCAGCTTCGTTTCCGCGACCGTGTCGCGGCGGCGGTGTGCTACAGGTTGGAAGCGGTTGACGACAAGGAACTCGTGCGGCGTGGCATGACGCTGTTTTCGCTGCCCATGTATGCGGCGGATGGGGCGAAGGCGGTCTGGGGCACCTGCGATCTGATCTGGACCGCGCTTGGCGACACATCCGATGATGTGAACTGGTACACCAAACGCGCGACCTTGTCGGGGGTCTACAGCGCGACGCTTTTGTACTGGTTGGGCGATGACAGCCCCGGCCACGAGGCGACATGGGCGTTTCTGGATCGCCGGATCGATAACGTGATGTCCTTTGAAAAGCTCAAGGCGCAGATGCGCGACAACAAGGTCCTGAGCGGGCTGATGGCTGGCCCGTTGAACATTTTTGGTCGTGTGCGCGCGCCGCAGGCGCGACAAGAGCATAAAGCCGGGATGCCGGGCCGCTGGACCGGACAGGCATAACCAAGCAGCACGCAGGCCAGGGAGACCCGCATGACCGAGATGATGAATGCCGTGGAAATCACCGAACCCGGCGGACCTGATGTCCTGAGGCTGACGCGACGCCCGATCCCGTCGCCAGCCGCGGGTGACGTGGTGATCAAGGTGGCCTATGCCGGGGTCAACCGGCCCGATGCGCTGCAGCGCGCCGGGCTTTATGCGCCGCCGCCGACCGCAAGCGACCTGCCGGGGCTGGAAGCCGCCGGTGAGATCGTCGCCATCGGTGACGGCGTCAGCGACTGGCGCGTGGGCGACAAGGTCTGCGCCTTGCTTCCGGGGGGCGGCTATGCCGAGTATGTGGCCACGCCCGCTGCGCATTGCCTGCCGGTGCCCGATGGCATGGGCCTTCGCGAAGCGGCCTGCCTGCCCGAGACGTTCTTCACCGTCTGGTCCAATGTCTTTGGTCGTGGTGCGCTGAAAGCGGGTGAGCGGTTCCTTGTGCATGGCGGCTCGTCCGGGATCGGCACAACGGCGATCCAGCTGGCCAATGCCTTTGGCGCACGGGTTTTCACAACGGCAGGCTCGGACGAGAAATGCGCCAGATGCGTCGATCTGGGCGCGGAGCGGGCGATCAATTACCGCGCGCAGGATTTCGTCGATATCATGCGCGCCGAGGGCGGCGCCGATCTGATCCTCGACATGGTGGGGGGCGATTACCTGCCGCGCAATGTCAAAAGCCTTGCCGATGATGGGCGGCTTGTGCAGATCGCGTTTCTGCAGGGACCGAAAGTGGAGTTGAACTTTGCCCAGGTCATGATGCGCCGGTTGACGATCACCGGATCGACCTTGCGCCCGCAAAGCGATCAGGCCAAGGCGATGATCGCCGAGGCACTGCGCGCGCATGTCTGGCCGCTTCTGTCCTCGGGGCAGGTCGCGCCTGTGATGGATTCCGAATACGAGCTGGCCAATGCCGCGCTGGCCCATGCCCATATGGAAAAAAGCACCCATATCGGCAAGATCGTCCTGAAGGTGGGATAGACCCGTGGGAGCGGTACAGATCGCCATTCTGGCCATGGCACTGCTCAGCATCGGGCTGAGCGGCTATGCGGTATGGCGCGACGAGACGCTGATCTGGACCTTCGCCGTGCCCGAAAGCCCGCAACCGGCCGGAACGCCGGTGTTCGAGACGGTCTTCGATCACAGCCCCAGCGAAGGCATGGCCCATTCGCCCGCCATCACGCTCAATGGCGACGAGGTGGGCATCTTGTGGTTCCAGGGCTCGTCCGAGGCGCAGCCCGATGTCGAAATCCATCGCGTCACGCTGAGCCGGAGTGACAATGGCTGGCAGGCCGGTACGCCCGAACCCTATCTGACCAGCGCCGCGCTTGGCGATGCGTTCGATCCCCGGCAACTGGTGGTGACGCTTGGCAACACGGTGCAGAACGACGCCGCAGGGGACGCGCTTTATGCCACTGTCGTGTCGGTGGGTGGCTGGGCCATGGCGTCGGTGGCCGATGTGCGCATGGACAAGGGCCGTCCGGTCTGGGCGCGCAAGCTGAACCTGTCGCCGTTTCTCAACCGGTCCATGCTGGTGAAATCGCCGATGGTCGCCTATTCGGACGGGTCGATGGCCTTGCCTGCCTATTTCGAGATGGGGCCGACCTATGGCGTGCTTGTCCGTACCGATGCGCAGGGGCGGGCGCGCGATCTGCGGCGGATGGCGGGCAAGGGGATCAAGCCCATTCAGCCGATGATCGTGGTTCTGGATGCCACCCGCGCGCTGGCGTTCCTGCGCGACTTCGACAATAGCGGCGAAATCTACCTGAGCCGAACCGATGATGGTGGGCAGAGCTGGAGCACCGCCGAGGCAACCGGGCTGTCGCATCCCAGTGCGCCGGTGGCGGCGCTGCCGGTGTCGGGGGGGCGTATCCTGATGGCGATGAACGGCGGCGCCGACAGTGCCGATCTTCTGCACCTGGCGCTGTCCGAGGATGAGGGCGACAGCTGGCGGGTGATCCACACGCTGGACCGACAGCCGGGCGATGCGCGCTATCCGATGCTGCGGCGGCTGCCCGATGGGCAGATCCTGCTGACCTATTCGCATGGCACCAAGAAAGGCCTGCGGGCGCATGTGTTCAACGAAGCATGGGTGGCGGCGCAATGACCGGTGTTCTGGCAAGTGTCTGGCTGGCGGTGATCCTTGGCTGGTTGGTCTTTGCGCTGGCCGGTTGGGTCGTGGGGGCGCCCGCCTCGGTCTGGATCGGGGGTGTCGTGGGGGCGGCAGCGGTGCTGTTGTTTCGCGATACGCTGCCACTGCGGGGCATGGTGGCGTTGCTTGCGCCGTTCGGCGTGATGCTGCCTGCGCTGGCGCTGCGGCATATGGGGGCCAAGCTGGGCGTGCCTGTCATCCCGTTCGCCACCTCCGAGCTTTTGGTGTTCCTGCTGGTCTACGTGGTCTTTCTGGCCAGCGCGATGGGGGTTGTTTCGGTGGATATCTACCGCATCGGCTATGCGCCGCTGCCCGTGGCCGTGATGGTGCTGGCGGTGTGTCTCTACGGTTTGCTGACCGGTAACTGGTTCTTGCCGCTGGTGGCCGTTCTGGGGCAGCTTCTATGGGTTATGGACTGGGGCAGCAGCAACTGGTTCGATCATGTGACCCATGTGCTGCTGGTGCCTGTGACTGCCGTGGTGCTGGTGACGCGCCTGTTCTGAGCAGGGACCGCGCGCTGCCGCGATCAGCGGATCGGATCGAACAGGGCATCCGTCATCGAACAATCCCGCACAGTATCACGGCCACAGGGCACCGGGCGCAGATCGCGTGACAGGCACAGTCGCGCTTCCTGTATGCGACCCGCGCGGCAGGTGATGGTCAGCATGTCCGGCTCCCATTCCGGGTTGGCCTTGAGAAACGCCTCCTCGATCACGCGGGCCGGCAGTTTGACGGGATCTTTGAGCTTGCGGAACACCTCGGGGCGGTTCACGGCCTCATAGGCTTGGCGCGACAGGGCAAAATAGGCCGGCGCCGAAAGCCCCGAGCAGGTGCCGTGCTTTTTCCACTGGTACCAGGCAAGGCCCGACGTACCCATGATATCGGCCATCTCCGCCGTCATGGCGCGTGACGGCGGTCTTTCGGAGGTCTGGCAATGATCGGGCCAACCACGGTGATATTGCGGCCAAAGCCCGTGCAGCACCCATCCGTGGTCGCGGCTGGCATCGCATTGCGGCGAGCCGCGCGCGTCGCCTTCCAGGGCGCACCATGTCGGCGACCAGCTGAGTGCGAGCACATAGTAGTCGAACTCTCCGGGGCGGTCGGCCTGGGCACGGGCGGGAAGGCCGAGCATCAACAGCAGCAACAGGAACACACGCATGTTTAGGACTTTCAATTTGTCACGCGTGACACTATATAGCCGCCAAGTTCCCCGACAACGGAAACCCGCACCTGACCAGGTGCCGCCGAGTCCGGCGACGGGGAAGATATGCGTGAAGGAGGCCCGAAACACATGGCTAAACCGCTTATGGCAAAGGCCACCGCCGTCTGGCTGGTGGACAATACGACGCTCAGCTTCAAGCAGATCGCCGATTTCTGCGGGCTGCACGAGCTCGAAATCCAGGGAATCGCCGATGGCGATGTGGCCTCGGGCGTCAAGGGGTTCGACCCTGTCGCCAACAACCAGCTGACCCAGGCCGAGATCGACAAGGCCGAAAAGGACCCGCTGCACAAGCTGCAGCTGAAATTCAATCCCGCCGCCGTCGGCGAGGAAAAGCGCCGTGGCCCGCGCTACACGCCGCTGAGCAAGCGCCAGGATCGCCCGAACGCGATCCTGTGGCTGGTCAAGTTCCACCCCGAACTGGTCGACAGCCAGATCGCCAAGCTGGTGGGCACCACCAAGCCGACCATCCAGACGATCCGCGAGCGGACGCACTGGAATATCGCGAACATGCAGCCGATCGATCCTGTGGCGCTTGGCCTGTGCAAGCAGTCCGAGCTGGACGCGGCAGTGCAGAAGGCCGCCGCGAAACGCGCCAAGGATGGCGAAGCACTCAGCGATGACGAACGCCGCAAGCTGCTGAGCACGGAACAGAGCCTCGAGGCGAGTGCCGAGCCGCGCATGCCCACCGCCATCGAAGGGCTGGAAACCTTCAGCCTGAGTGGCGATCCGCGCGACGAGGACGAGAAAGAAGAGACCTATGACGCCGACAGCTTCTTCAACCTGCCGGACAATGACGATGACGAGGATGAGGACGACGATCACCGGTAATCACCCGGTCCGTCCGAACGCCAGGACCCGACCGCATGATGCGGTCGGGTTTTTTGTTGCCGTGTCGAAATGTGAGGGGTCTCAGAGCTGTTTTCGGGCAGAAAGCGCGGCGCTGATCGTGCCGTCATCGAGATAATCGAGCTCGCCGCCGATGGGCACGCCCTGGGCCAGCGATGTCAGGGTGACGCGCCCATCCAGCTGATCGGCGATGTAATGCGCCGTTGTCTGGCCATCGACCGTGGCGTTCAGGGCGAGGATCACCTCGGTGACATGCTCGGCGCTGACCCTGTCGATGAGCTGCGGAATGCGAAGCTGTTCCGGGCCGACCTGATCGAACGCACTGAGCGTGCCGCCGAGCACATGATAGCGGCCCTTGAAGGCATGACCGCGCTCCATCGCCCAGAGATCGGCCACGTCCTCTACCACGCAGATCTGTCCGTTGCCGCGCGGCTCGGCGGCACAGATGTCACAGATCTCGGTGGTGCCGATATTGCCGCAGTTGAGGCATTCCCGGGCGGTGGCCCCGACACGCTGCATGAGATCGGCCAGCGGGATCAGTTGCAGGTCACGCTTGGCGATGAGATGCAGGACCGCGCGCCGCGCCGAGCGCGGCCCGAGGCCGGGCAGCTTGGCCATCATTTCGATCAGGGCGTCGATATCGCGGTTGGATGACATTGCTCAGGCCGTTGCAAGGGCGGTTGGCGGCAGGAGCGAGGGGCCAGCCCCTCGCGCTCCCCGGGATATTTGAGGCCAGAAGAAGCCTAAGGCGTTTCGCGCCGAACCTGAAACACCGATTTTCGCGACATGCCGGGCGCGGTTCAATCGTTGCAAACGGTTCGCCTTTACCTGCGGCCTCGGGTCAAGGCGGCGCGCCTCAGAAGGGCAGCTTCATGTCCTTGGGAAGGCCAAGACCCTCGGTCAGCTTGCCCATCTCTTCCTGGGCGCGGTCGCTGGCCTTTTGCTGGGCGTCCTTGATCGCCGCGAGGATCAGATCCTCGACCACTTCCTTTTCATCGGAATTGAAGATGGACGGGTCGATGTCGAGCGCCTTGAGTTCGCCCTTGGCGCTGCAGGTCGCCTTGACAAGGCCGGCGCCGGACACGCCTTCGACCATCATGTTGTGCATGTCTTCCTGCAGATCGGCCATCTTCTGCTGCATTTCCTGGGCAGCCTTCATCATCTTGGCCATGTCGCCCATCTGGCCCAATCCCTTGAACATCGTCTTCTCCTTGGTGGCGGGACCGTCACGGCCCGGCAAATCTGCGTTTCGGGTTTCTTTACATCATATCGGGCGCCAGATTGCGACTGGCAACCTGTCACGCCCGGTTCAGTCTTCTTCGAAGGGGTCCCATTCATCCTCGACCTCGGGCAGGGCCTCGGCGCCGGCTTCGGCTGCGATATCCGCTTCGGTACGGATCGAGGTGATCTGCGCCTTGGGAAAGGCCGACAGCACGGCCTGCACCAGCGGATGCCGGCTGGCTTCGGTGCGCAGCGCGGTCTCGGCGGCGTCGCGTTGTTCGGCGATCGTCTCGCCGCCGCCTTCGTTGACAAGGCTGATGCCCCAGCGGGTGCCGGTCCAGCGTTGCAATGCGGCACCGAGGCGCTGTGACAGGTCCTGCGGGGCGTTTGCGGTGGGCTGAAAGGTGATGCGGCCGGGCCGGTAGGAGACCAGCCGTACGTTGTTTTCCACCTCGACCAGCAGCTTGACGTCCCGGTGGGCGCGGATCAGGTCGACCACGTGTTCGAAGGTCGGGTAATGGGCAAGAGCGGTCTCGGTGGCGACGGCGAGGGCCTGTTGGCCGCCGGAATGATGCGCGCTCGGGCCGGCGGGACCGGGCTGGGGCGACGAGGCAGGGGACGTGGCCCGGGCGTTGCCTGTCGCGGACGTCTGGCCTGCGGGCGGGGTGCCGGGGCTGCCGAGACCGGGGGCCGGGCCGGATGGCGGAGGGGCATCGCGCAGTTTGCGCACGAGGTCTTCGGGCGTGGGAAGATCGGCCACATGGGTCAGGCGGATCACGGCCATTTCGGCTGCCATCATGGCGTTTGGCGCCTCGGCCACCTCGTCGAGGGCCTTGAGCAGCATCTGCCACATGCGGGTCAGGACGCGCATCGGCAGCGCTTCGGCCATCTGCTGGCCGCGGGCGCGTTCGTCGGGGCCGATGGTGGGGTCGTCGGCGGCCTCGGGGGTGATCTTGACCACGGAAATCCAGTGGGTGATCTCGGCCAGGTCACGCAGCACCGCCATCGGATCGGCGCCTTCGGCATATTGCCCGCCCAGTTCGGTCAGGGCGCCGGCGGCATCGCCCTTCATGATCAGGTCAAAGAGGTCGAGCACGCGGCCGCGATCGGCAAGCCCCAGCATGGCGCGGACTTCGGCAGCGGTGGTTTCGCCGGCGCCGTGGCTGATCGCCTGGTCCAGCAGCGACGTGGCGTCGCGCGCCGAGCCTTCGGCGGCGCGGGTGATCAGCGCGAGGGCATCGTCGGCGATCTGCGCGCCTTCGGCGTCGGCGATCCGGCGCAGGAGCGCGATCATCACCTCGGGTTCGATCCGGCGCAGATCGAAGCGCTGGCAGCGGCTGAGCACGGTCACCGGGACCTTGCGGATTTCGGTGGTGGCGAAGATGAATTTCACATGCGCGGGGGGCTCTTCCAATGTCTTGAGTAGCGCGTTGAACGCGCTTGTCGAGAGCATGTGAACTTCGTCGATGATGTAGATCTTGTAGCGCGCGGAGGCGGCACGATAGTGAACGGAATCAATGATTTCGCGGACATCGCCGACGCCGGTGCGGGAGGCGGCGTCCATTTCCAGAACGTCGACATGGCGGCCTTCCATGATGGCGGTGCACTGCTCGCACTGGCCACACGGCTCGGTGGTGGGGCCGCCCTGGCCGTCGGGGCCGATGCAGTTCATGCCCTTGGCGATGATCCGGGCCGTGGTGGTTTTCCCGGTGCCGCGGATTCCTGTCATGATGAAGGCCTGCGCGATCCGGTCAGCCTTGAACGCGTTCTTGAGCGTCCGCACCATGGCGTCCTGACCGACCAGATCGGCAAAGGTTTCGGGCCGGTATTTCCGGGCGAGCACCTGATAGGGTCGGGCGGGTGTATCGGTCATGCAGGGCCTGTCGGATTCGGAGGTCTGCGCCAGCCTAAAGCCGGGGGCGTGGGGCGTCCACCGTCTAAAGTGGTCCTGCGCCTGCGGCTTGCTTTCGAGCGGGGTTGCGGCAAGGATATGCGCGCCGGAGGGGGCGATAGGGCGGGGTCGCACAAACGGCGCCACGGCCAACGCATTTGGACATAGAGTATTGTTATCATGACAGGATTCATCATTCACGCCTTGCAGGTTTCAGACGGGATACTGGCCATGGCACCCATGCCGGGGCGCGGCGGGCATTATGCCGAGGATATCGCGCATCTGCGCGACTGGAAGCCGGCGCTGGTGGTGTCGATGGTCACCATGCCGGAACTGGCGGCACAGGGTGCGGGCACGCTGCCGGGGGATGTGCAGGACATGGGCACACGGTGGATCCAGGTGCCCGTGCCCGACATGGAGACCCCCGGCCCCGAGGGCGAGGAGGCCTGGCATGTGGCCAGCAACGCGGCCCTGTCGGCGCTGCAGGGCGGGGGGCGTGTCCTGATCCATTGCATGGGGGGCTGTGGCCGGTCGGGGATGGCGGTGCTGCGGCTGATGATCGAGGCGGGCGAGGCGCCGGAGGCGGCGCTGGCGCGGCTGAGGGCGATCCGGCCCTGCGCGGTGGAGACGGAGGCGCAGTTGGATTGGGCGCGTCAGGGCTAAGGCCCGCGAATCAGGGTTAACAGCCAGAAAAACAAGGAAAAAGCCCGTTCGGCATAACGTCGGTATAACGTCGGTATCGCGTCGGTGCGAGGATCGGCATGGGGCCGGGTTAAGACAGCGCGCGTTGCGCCTGAGGGCAAGGCGCGCCCTTGTCCCGGAGACATCACCGGGAGCGGCGAAAACGGGGCAGGATGTAGGGGGTGCGGGACTGGTAGCGGCGGAAGCGATCGCCATGGATGGCGGTAAACCGCTTTTCCTTGAGCCGGGGCGCGAGCAGGCAATAGGCGGTGTAGCACAGCGCCAGCGCCAGTTGATCCGGGGTCCAGACCGGCACGGTCCACAAGGTCAGCGCGAAGCCCACATAGATCGGTTGCCGGATCACACGGAACAGCCCCGTTTCGGGCATGTCCGGAAATTGCGGGCGGATCTTCTGGACGAGGGACATCCAGCCGAGCGCGCCGGACTGTACCTCGGGGCCGGCATCGTAGCTGGCCTTGATCAGGATGAGCCATGCGCAGGCATAGGCCGCGCACAGAGCCCAGAAGGCCGCGCCTTCGGCGCGCCACCAGACAATGCCGCTCGGGGTCCACAGCACGAAAAGCGCGGCCAGTTGCGCCGAGGCGATGATCGCATAGGTGGTGGTGGCCAGTGTCGTGCCGTACCCATGGGGCGCCAGCCGCGACAGGACAGCGCGACCGCGCGGCGTGAGCAGGACCGAATGCGCCAGTGGGAATTGCAGGATCAGCAGCGCGTTGGCGAGGATGTGCCACGGTGCGGGCACCCGGCCCAGGCTTTGGCTCATGCCGAAGAACATCGCCACGATCATCGCGATCACCGCCACGGCGAAGATCGCGTGGCAGGTCACGCCATAGGCCAGGGCCAGCGCGATGCGCGCCCGACCGGGCGGCGCACGAAACAGGCCCGTCACGAGGCGCAGGAGCCGGGTGAAAGGGGTGTCGCCTGGGGACGTCACGGGAGAGGAGCGCAGACTACAGGAGCAGGCGCCAGACGAGGTAGTTGGGGGCGACGCACACGAAGGTGATGCAGCCGATCTTCGACCAGAAGACGGCGCGGCCCAGCCAGCCTTCACCGCGGCTTGCCGGCTCGAAGCTGTCGAGGGCCGCCATCACGGCATAGCCCATCGCTTCGGATTTGCGGCGGTCCAGCCGGAGAGAGGCCATCGCCTTTTCATAGACTTCCTGCTGGCGCATCGCTTCTGCCGTGCGGCGATCCGTGTCGACTGTCTGTCCGTCCATCTTTGCCTCCGAGTGAATACCGTGGGACGCAGATAGGCCGGTTGCCGCCAGAGGAAAGGCCGGATCGCCGCGCAATGCGCCACAAATCGACGGATCGGGTGCGACCGATTGGCCCGCATGGGCAGGATCACGCGCAACGGGGATGACGGGAAGAAGGTGAGAGGTTGGACAACGACCCAAGCGGGGCTCGTTACGGCTGCTTCCTTCCGGACCTGACCGGGTTGGCGAGGTGCCTGCCCGCGCCAACCTCTCAGCGCCGTATCTAGGGGTCTTGCGGCGGATTCGCAAGGGGCGCGTCATCCCCGAGGGGCAGGCGCAGCTGCAAAAAGCCATCGGCGTCGCAGCCCAGATCCTCGGCGCCGAGGGCGGCCATGTCCTGCGGGTGACGGCGCAGTCCGGGGCCTGTGCGTATCCGTACGCTGGCACCGGGGATTGCGCCAAGGGCCCAGCCGGTGCGGCGGCGTGCCTCGAGGGGCGGTCCATGGCGGATATGATCGGTGAGCGCGTCGCGGATCTGCGGGGCCGGGGTGGGGACGATATCGCCGTCGGTCAGCATCGGGTAGGGGCCGCTGCCGGAGGCGCGATAGTTGTTGGTGGCGATCAGGAGCTGATCGGTCTTGCGAACGGGGTGGCCTGCGATGCGCAGATCCCGGATGCGCCATGCGCCGGCATCGACAAGCGCGCCATCGGGGCCGAAGCGCGCGGGCTGCCCCAGATCGATCCGGTAGGTCACCCCCGAGACACTGTCGAAGGCATGGCCGGGAAACCTTGGGTCCAGCAGGGGCTGGTCGGCGCGTCCGGGCCGGATGCGAAGAAATCCGCTGACCGCGCGTTCGAGCCAGTCGCGCAGGCGGGTGCCGGTGATGCGCGCGCAGGTCAGGGTGTTGGGGAAGGGATAGAGACTGACCGCGTCGGCCATGCGAAACGGTCCCGGCGCGATATCGACATAGTGATGCGGGCCGGCCCGCCCGCCGGTGCGAAACGGGGCGGTGGCCGACAGGATGGGCAGCCCTTCGGCCTGCGTGCCCTGCAGGATACGGGTGATCGCAGCGGTCTGGGCGGCGTTCACGAGCGCGGTGACCGGATCGTCGCGGATCAGCGCGAGATAGCTGTGCAGGGGGCGCAGGATGGTGTTGAGCTGCTGGCCCATGGCCGAGATCGTCTGGCCATGGGCGCGCCCCACGACACGCAGGATCGCGGGATCGGGGCGCGCGGGCGGGCTGGCCGGGCTGCGCTGGACGGGGCGGGCCTCGGAGCGGTGGCGCTGCACGCGCCAGCCGTCGGGCCCAAGCGCCAGCCGAAGATCCACGATGCCCAGATGCGAGCCTGCAAAGCCGGCCATCACCGCGGGAATGCCATGCAGCGTGCCGTCGGTGTTGTCGACGCCGGGCAGCCCGTCATGATCGGGGCCGGGAAAGACCCGGTGGCTGTGGCCTGCCAGCACCGCGTCGATGCCGGGCACGCAGGCCAGCGCAAGTGCTGCGTTTTCCAGCCCCGGATGATCGGCGCCGGCGTCGATCCCGGTATGGGCCAGCATGACCACCAGATCGGCGCCGGCGGCGCGCAGCGCGGGGGCATGGGCGCGGGCGGTTTCGGTGATGCCCGAGGTGCGGACACGGCCCTGCAGGTGGTCGCGGCCCCATGTGGCGACCTGAGGGGCCACCACGCCGATCACCCCGATCCGCAGATCGTGCGGCTGTCCGGCCTCGTCGCGCAGGCGGCGGGTGAGCAGGAGGGTCGGGCTGGCGGGCAGGCGGGTCTGGCCAAGGGGGTGCAGGTTGGCGCAGGTGACCGGAAAGCGCGCCTGGGACAGGGCCTTGGACAGGGCGTCGAGGCCGAAGTCGAATTCGTGGTTTCCCAGAGACACGCCGTCATAGGCCAGGGCGTTCATCGCGGCGATGACGGGATGGGGGCCTTGCCAGCCGCCGGGCCGGAGCGGCAGATCGGTGAGCGGGGTGCCCTGCAGGAAATCGCCATTGTCGAACAGCAGGCAGTTGGGCACCTCGCTTCGGGCCGCGCGGATCAGGGTCGCGACACGGGCCAGTCCGTGATGGCGCTGGCGCCGGTGATTGAGATAGTCGAACGGTGCGATATGTCCGTGGATATCGGTGGTTTCGAGCAGCCGCAGGCGCAGGGTCGCCCTGGTGGCGCGCGTGTCGGGAGGGTGCGGGGAGAGGTGGTTTTTCAACGTCGGACAATCACAATGCTGAAACCGGAGCTGATCGGCAGCGGGCCTGGCCGGAGTATTGGCCGGAACGGGGTGACCGGAATGAGGTGGCATGAGTGGATGCCCGCAGGGACCGACAATACGTGTAAAAACGCGTAAAGTAAATTAATAATACAACTTTAACGATAAATGCGCCACTGCGGCATGACGTCACGCGTCCGGGCCGGGTTGCCGGCCTGTCGGGAACGTGGCACCTGAGGCGCGAAGGAGACACGAGATGAGACATGCCGAAACAGTGACCTTCGGGGGATCCGGGCTGGAGCGTGTGGCCGAGCTGCGCGGAGACGTGGAGGCGTTGGCCGGGGCGATCGAAACGGGCGGTGCCTGTGCCGTGCTGTTCTGGCGCGGCAAGCCCCTGGTGGAGGGCGAGGGCCTTGACCGGTTGGTGCGGCTGCCGGTGGATCATCCGGTGCTGGCCGAGGCCGATGGCGCGCCGGTCCTGCTGGGGCGCGAGGACGGGCGGCTGGTCTTTGCGCATGACCTGTCGGGCTGGGTGCCCGAGGACCTGGACGCGAGCCAGCTTGACCGGTTCCTGGACCCGACCGAGCAGCGGCATCCCGGATTGCCGCAGGACATGGCCTTTGCCGAATTGCGCCGGATCATGAGCGGCCTGACCCCGCGCGATGCGGAACTGGCGGCGACGGGAAAGGCCATTCTGGGCTGGCATCTGAGCCACCGGTTCTGTGCGCGATGCGGGGCCGAAAGCGAGATGGCGCAATCGGGCTGGCAAAGGGTGTGCGGGGCCTGTGGCGGGCATCATTTCCCGCGTACCGATCCGGTCGTCATCATGCTGATCACGCGCGGCAACCGGGTGTTGCTGGGCCGCTCGCCGGGCTGGCCGGATGGCATGTATTCGCTGCTGGCGGGGTTCATCGAGCCGGGTGAGACCATGGAGGCCGCGGTGCGCCGGGAAGTCCTGGAGGAGACCGGCGTGCAGGTGGGCGAGGTGGGATATCTTGCCAGTCAGCCCTGGGCGTTTCCATCCTCGTTGATGATGGGCTGCCGGGGCACGGCGCTGAGCGAGGAGATCACCATCGATCCGAACGAGATCGAGGATGCGCAATGGTTCACGCGCGAGGATATCCTGAGGGCCTTTGCCAAGGAACATCCGTTCCTGGCGCCTGCCCGACAGGGGGCGATCGCGCAGTTCCTGCTGCGCAACTGGCTTGCGGACACGCTGGATTGAGGTGAGAATGCCGCGCGGTGGGTATCAGTGCAGGTAATGGGGTAGGCAAGACGATGAAAATGAACGCCCGTGAGGATGTCGAAGCTCCGATCGAGTTCGTCTATCAGCAGGTCACGGATTTCCAGGCGTTCGAGCGCCGTGCGATGCGACGCGGCGCCGAGGTGCTGAGGGTCGATGACCTGAAGGTGGACGGACCCGGCATGGGGTGGGACATCACCTTCATGCTGCGCGGAAAGCAGCGCGAGGTTCAGCTCGAGCTGGCGCGGCTGGATCCGCCGAACGGATTGACCATGGCCTCGCGGTCGCCATCCATGGGCGGTGAACTGGTGGTGGACCTGGTGGCGCTGTCGCGCAACCGCACCCGGATGACCGTCAACATAGAGCTGGTGCCGAAGAACCTGACCGCAAGGTTGCTGGTGCAGTCGATGAAGCTGGCGCGCAAGTCGTTGACGCGCCGCCTGCGCAAGCGCGTCACCGAATATGCGGTCGAATTGCAGGACAGGCACAGCCGCGTCTGACGACCGGGCGCAGGCCATGGGCCGACGCGCGGCATGTTGGCGCGCGCGTCAGGCCGGTCGCGGTCAGTGACGGCCGGGATCCGCAGGGTAGACGCCCAGCATGCGCACTTCGGAGGTGAAGTAATCCAACTCGTCGAGCGCGCGCCTGACGGCGGGATCTTCGGGGTGGCCTTCGATATCGGCGTAGAATTGCGTCGCGTTGAACGAGCCGCCCACCATGTAGCTTTCCAGCTTGGTCATGTTGACGCCGTTCGTGGCGAAACCACCCATCGCCTTGTAAAGTGCGGCGGGAATGTTGCGGACCTGGAAGACGAAGGTGGTCATCATGCCGTCATCGCCGCGCCGTGACTGGTCGGGCTCGCGCGACATGACGAGAAAACGGGTGGTGTTGTTGCCTTCGTCCTCGATGTCGCGGGCGATGACGTCGAGGCCGTAGATCTCGCCCGCCAGTTCGCTGGCCAGCGCGGCCAGCGCGGGATCGCCGGTTTCCGCCACCTGACGGGCCGAGCCTGCGGTGTCGGCGCCGGTGACGCGGTGAATACCGTGTTCGTGAAGAAAGGCACGGCATTGGCCCAGAAGCATCGTATGGCTCATGGCGCGGTCGATATCGGCCAGCGCGGTGCCGGGAAGCGCCAGAAGGTTGATGCGCACCCGCACGAAGGCCTCGGCGATGATGTGCAGGCCGGATTCGGGCAAGAGGTGGTGAATATCGGCCACCCGCCCGAAGGTGGAGTTCTCAACCGGCAGCATCGCCAGTTCGGCCTCGTGGTTGCGTACTGCCTGAATCGCGTCCTCGAAGGTACGGCAGGGCATGGCTTCCATGTCGGGATAGGTTTCGCGGCAAGCCTGGTGGGAATAGGCGCCCGGCTCGCCCTGGAAGGCAATGCGCTTGGTCATGATGGGTGGTTCCTGTCGAAAGGCCGTGGGTCGGTCGATTGGTCGCGCAAACTACACCTTGCGCCACATGAGGGGAAGCGGATAGATACGCCGCGACGGATACCTAACGGGAAACGGGCACATGTTCGACACGATGACATTCACGAAGGTCCTTGGCAGCTTTTGCGGCGCGCTTCTGATCTTCCTTCTTGGCAGCTGGGCGGCAGAATCGCTCTATCATACGGGCGGCAAGCATGGTGATGACCATGCGCAGGGCTACGTGATCGACACGGGCGCAGAGGACGGCGCCGAAGAGGTGGCCGAGGAAGGCCCGAGCTTTGCCGAGCTTTACGCCGCTGCCGATGTCGGCAAGGGCGAGCGCGTCTACAACAAATGCGCGGCCTGTCACAAGCTGGAGCAGGGTGCGAACGGCACCGGCCCCTATCTTTATGGCGTGGTCGGACGTGACGTGGCCGCAGCGCAGGGCTTTGGTTACTCGGGGAACCTGATCGCGGTGAACGACGTGTGGACGCCCGAGGAACTGGATGCGTTCCTGGCCAATCCGAAGGGCTATGCGCCGGGCACGACGATGGGCTTTGCCGGTCTGCCGAAGGCCGAGGATCGCGCGAACGTCATCGCCTTCCTCGACATGACCGACGGTGACATGACCGAGGTGGCCGCAGCGGCCCCGGCCGAAGAGGCCGCCGCCCCCGCCGCCGAAGAGGCTGCGACCGAGACAGCCCAGGCTGACGCGGCCCCGGCAGAGGAAGCACCGGTAGAAGAAGCAGCCGCACCGGCAGAGGAAGCAGCGGCACCGGCAGAAGAAGCCCCGGCCGAGGAAGCCCCCGCAACGGCGGATGCAGGCGGCGCCGAGTCGGCCTTTGCGCAGCTGGTCGCGGCAACCGACCCGTCGGAGGGTGAAAGCCTGTTTCGTCGCTGTGCCGCCTGCCACAAGCTGGAAGAGGGCGCCAATGGCGTGGGTCCGTATCTCTATGGTGTGGTTGGCCGGGACATCGGCAGCGTCGAGGGTTTCCGTTATTCCAACGCGCTGAAGGATCATGGCGGTGTCTGGACAGCCGATGAGCTGAACGCCTTCCTCGAGAACCCCAAGGAATATGCGCCGGGCAACAAGATGAGCTTTGCCGGTCTGCGCAAGGAAGAGGACCGCGCTGCCGTGGTCTCGTACCTGCAGAGCGTCGCGCAGTAACGCACCAGGCGTTCAACGCCGATCCAGAGGCCGCCGACCCCTGCCGGGACGGCGGCCTTTTGCATGCCCGGGAAAGAGGCTGCGAAATGGGCGATCACGGCAATTTCAGCGCTTGTATGAGGGTGGCGCCCTCCGGTAGCTTGCAAAAGACGCGTTCAGCGCCACATTTGAGATCGTCTGACAAGGAGTACGGCATGACCGGATACCGCAACCGGGCGCAAGCCCGGACGATCCCCTTGAGTGACTTGCGCCGCACCCTGCTGGGGGTTGCCGGCATGGTCGGCCTGACGATCGGGGCGCTTGTGGCGCAAAAGGCCATGGCCGATGATCACGTGATCAAGTCGCATGGCTATTCCTATTACGGCGAATTGAGCTATCCGCCCGATTTCGAACATTTCAACTACGTCAATCCGGAGGCGCCGAAGGGGGGAGAAATCTCGCTTTATGCGCCGGGGACGTTCGATTCGATGAACCCCTATTCGCGCAAGGGCCGGGCGGCGCGGCTGTCGTGGATGGTCTATGAAAGCCTGTTGGGCGAGATGCCCGCCAGCGGTGGCCCGGCGCCTGCGGATGTCTATGGCGAGATGTACGGGTTGCTGGCCGAAAGCCTGGAATATGACGCGGACAAGACCTGGGTGATCTTCAACATGCGCCCCGAGGCGCGGTTTGCCGATGGCACGCCGGTCACGGCGCATGACGTTGTCTTTTCGCATAACCTGTTCCTGGAACAGGGCCTGCCGTCTTACGCGCAGGCGGTCAGCCGGAGGGTGTTGACCGCCGAGGCGCTGGACGATCACCGGGTGAAGTTCACCTTTGCGGAAGGCATTTCGCGCCGGTCGCTGATCGACCAGGTGGGCAGCACGCCGGTCTTTCCCAAGGCATGGTACGAGGCCAACGAGGCGCGGCTGGACGAGCCGAGGCTGGATGCGGCGCCGGGATCGGGGCCTTACCAGGTGGAAAGCCATGACGTGAATCGCCGCGTCGTCTATGCGCGCAACCCCGATTACTGGGGCAAGGATTTGCCGATCAACCGCGGCCGGCACAATTTCGACCGCATAAGGATCGAGTATTTCGCCGATGACAACGCGGCCTTCGAGGCGTTCAAGGCGGGTGAATACACGTTCCGCGCCGAGACGAACTCCAAGACATGGGCCACGGGATACGAGTTTCCGGCGGTGGGCAAGGGCTGGGTCAAGCTGGACGAGCTGCCCGATGGCAACCCGCCCACACCCAACGGCATCGTGTTCAACCTGGCCAGCGAGCCGCTGAAGGACAAGCGGGTGCGGCAGGCGGTGGCGCTGGGCTACAATTTCGAATGGACCAACCAGTCGCTGCAATTCGGGCTGTTCAACCAGCGGCATTCCTTCGTGCAGGACACGCCGCTGCAGGCCGAGGGTGTGCCCGAAGGCGCCGAGCTGGAGTTGCTCAAGAGCCTTGGCGATGTCATCCCCGAGGCGGTCCTGACGGAACCGGCGGTGATGGCGCATAGCTCGAATGGCGAGCGCCTGAACGACCGGCGCAACCTGCGCCGCGCGATGGCGCTGCTGGACGAGGCGGGCTGGGCCGTGGGCCCCGATGGCAAGCGGCGCAATGCGGCAGGGGACTTGTTGACGCTGGAGTTTCCGATCCCGTCCTCGGGGTCGGCCACGCTGGGCGCGGTGGTGGAAAGCTTCGTAAGCAACCTGCAGCTGATGGGGATCGACGCGCGGTTCGAGAATGTGGACCCGTCGCAATACACGATGCGCAACCGCGACCGCGATTACGACCTGGTGTTCGACAACTATTCGGCCTTCCTGGCCGCAGGTACCGGGCTGATGCAGCGCTATGGCAGCCAGGAGGCCGCGTTCAGCCTGTTCAACCCCGCCGGCCTGGCCAGTCCGATGGTCGATGCGATCATCAACGCGGCACTCGAGTCGGAGACCCGCGAGGAGGAACAGGTGGCGCTGACCGCGCTGGACCGGGCGCTGCGCCACGAGTTCTTCATGGTGCCCGTGTGGTACAACGACAGCAACTGGGTGGCCTATTGGGACATGTACGAGCATCCCGAAACCCTGCCGCCCTATGCCTTGGGTGTGCTGGATTTCTGGTGGTACAATGCCGACAAGGCAAAGGCGCTTGAAGAGGCGGGGGCGCTTTGACATCGTTGCCCTGCTGCGCAATCCCTTGCCATGGCATCTTTCACCGGGCCTGTGCGATACCAGCCCGCGCGCCGGCGCGGCCATGACCATCACCGGGAGGTTTGTCTGAATGGGCGCCTATATCCTGCGCAGGCTGTTGCTGATCATTCCCACCTTGCTGGGGATCATGGTCATCAATTTCGCGTTGGTGCAATTCGTTCCCGGCGGTCCGGTGGAGCAGGTCATCGCCAACATGCAAGGGCAGGGCGACGTCTTTGAAAGCTTCGCCGGCTCGGGCAGCGATGCGGGGCAGGACATGACCGCCGCCGGTGGTGGCGGGGACAAGTACCTGGGCGCGCGCGGCCTGCCGCCTGAACTGATCGAGGAGCTGGAGCGGCAATTCGGCCTGGACAAGCCGCCGCTGGAGCGGTTCCTCAACATGATGTGGAATTACATGCGCTTCGATTTCGGAGAGAGCTATTTCCGCAAGATCGAGGTGACGGAGCTGGTGCTGGAAAAGATGCCGGTATCGATCACGCTTGGCCTGTGGTCGACGGTGATCGCCTACCTGATCTCGATCCCGCTGGGCATCCGCAAGGCGGTGCGCGACGGGTCGGGCTTCGACACCTGGACCAGCGCGATCATCATCGTGGCCTATGCGATCCCGGCGTTCCTGTTCGCGATCATGCTGCTGGTGCTGTTCGCGGGGGGCAGTTACTGGCAGATCTTCCCGCTGAGGGGGCTGACCTCGGACAATTGGGAGCAGCTGAGCGTGACGGGCAAGATCCTGGATTACCTGTGGCATATCACGCTGCCGGTCCTGGCCTCGACGATTTCGGCCTTTGCGACGCTCACGCTGCTGACGAAGAACAGTTTCCTTGACGAGATCAAGAAGCATTACGTGATGACCGCGCGCGCCAAGGGGCTGAGCGAGGGGCGGGTGCTGTATGGTCACGTGTTCCGCAACGCCATGCTGATCGTGATCGCGGGCTTTCCGGCGGTGTTCATCGGGGTATTTTTCGGCGGCTCGGTGCTGATCGAGACGATCTTTTCGCTGGACGGGCTGGGGCGGCTTGGCTTCGAGGCGGCGGTGGGGCGCGATTACCCGGTGATGTTCGGCACGCTGTTCCTGTTCGGGTTGATCGGCCTGCTGGTCAATATCCTGAGCGACCTGATGTATGTGCTGGTCGATCCACGGATCGATTTCGAAAAGCGGGAGGGCTGAGCGATGCCGGACCGTGAGCGGATAGCAATGGCGGGACAGGATGGGGGCCCTGCCCCCGACGTTGAAATCCGGGGGGATTTCAACGCCTCCCCCGGGATATTTTCGGCCAGAAGAAGCCGCGGCGGGGTGCTGCGGTTGTCGCCGCTCAACCAGCGGCGCTGGCGGAATTTCAAGCGCAACAGGCGCGCGTTCTGGTCGCTGCTGATCTTCGGGGTGATCTTTACCATCACGCTCTTTGCCGAGTTCGTGGCCAACGACAAGCCGATCTTGCTGAAATATCGCGGCGAGCTTCACATGCCGATCTTCACCTTCTATCCCGAAACCGCCTTTGGTGGCGATTTCGAGACCGAGGCGATCTATCGCGATCCGGAGGTGGAATGCCTGATCGTGTCGGGGGGGCTGGATATCTGTTTCGACGATCCCGAGGGCGTGCTGGAGGATGCGCAGGACGGCGTGGTGGATGGCGCCCCGATCGAGAAGGGCTGGACCATCTGGCCGCTTATTCCCTACAGCTATGACACCACGGTGGATCGACCCGGCGCCGCGCCGCTGCCGCCCAATGGGCAGAACTGGCTGGGCACCGACGATACCAAGCGCGATGTGCTGGCAAGGGTTCTGTACGGGTTCCGCCTGTCGGTGATGTTCACGCTGATCGTGACGGCGCTGTGTTCGGTGATCGGGATTTTCGCGGGCGCGCTGCAGGGCTATTTCGGAGGGCGGCTGGACCTGATTTTCCAGCGGATCATCGAGATCTGGGCGGCGACGCCGCAGATCTATGTCATCATTATCCTCTTTGCGATCCTGCCGCGCAGTTTCTGGCTGCTGGTGGCGATCACGGTCCTGTTCGGCTGGATGGCGCTGGTGGGCGTGGTGCGGGCCGAGTTCCTGAGGGCACGCAACCTTGAATATGTGCGCGCGGCCAAGGCGCTTGGGGTGAGCAACCTCACGATCATGTTCCGCCACATGTTGCCCAATGCGATGGTGGCCACGCTGACCATGCTGCCTTTCGTGATCACGGGCACCATCTCGTTGCTGGCAGGGCTGGATTTCCTGGGCTTCGGCCTGCCGTCGAGCGCGCCCAGCCTTGGGGAGCTGACCTTGCAGGCCAAGCAGAACCTGCAGGCGCCGTGGCTGGCGTTCACGGCGTTCTTCGCCTTTGCAATCATGTTGTCGCTGCTGGTCTTCATCTTCGAAGGGGTGCGCGACGCGTTCGATCCGAGGAAGACCTTCGAATGAGTGTGTTGACGGTAACGGATCTGAAGGTCGGGTTTCGGCAGGATGGGCGGATCGTGCAGGCGGTGCATGGGGTGTCGTTCACGGTGGACCGGGGCGAGACGGTGGCGCTGGTGGGCGAATCGGGGTCGGGCAAATCGGTCACGGCGCTGAGCACGGTGTCGTTGCTGGGCGCCTCGGCGCAGGTCGAGGGCAGCGTGACCTATGACGGTCAGGAAATGATCGGCGCGCCGGACAAGCGGCTGCGCAAGGTGCGGGGCAATGACATCAGCTTCATCTTCCAGGAGCCGATGACCAGCCTCAACCCGCTGCACACGCTGGAAAAGCAGATCACCGAGAGCCTGGAATTGCACCAGGGCCTGACCGGGGACGAGGCGCGCGCGCGTATCGTCGAATTGCTGGAACGGGTGGGCATAAGGGACGCGGAAAGCCGGCTGACCGCCTATCCGCATCAATTGTCGGGAGGGCAGCGCCAGAGGGTGATGATCGCCATGGCGCTGGCCAACAAGCCCGATATCCTGATCGCGGACGAGCCGACCACGGCGCTCGATGTCACCATCCAGGCGCAGATCCTGGAGCTTCTGGCCGAGCTCAAGCGCGAGGAGGGCATGGGGCTGTTGTTCATCACCCATGACCTCAACGTGGTGTCGCGGATCGCCGACAAGGTCTGCGTGATGAAGGACGGGCGGATCGTGGAAAGCGGGCCGGTGCGCGAGATCTTCGACAACCCGCAGCATCCCTATACGCAGAAACTTCTGGCGGCGCGGCCCTCGGGGCGGCCCGAGCCGGTGCCGCAAGAGGCGCGGGACGTGGTGAACACCGACGGGCTGCGGGTGTGGTTCCCGATCCAGAAGGGGTTTCTGCGGCGCACGGTGGGCCATGTGAAGGCGGTCAATGCGGCCACGATCCATGTGCGCGCGGGCGAGACCCTGGGTATCGTGGGCGAAAGCGGATCGGGCAAGACGACGCTGGCGCTGGCGATCATGCGGCTGATCCAGTCCGAGGGGGGCATCACATTCGATGGCGAGGATGTGCATGGCTGGTCCACGCGGGACCTGCGGCGCAGGCGGCGGGACATGCAGATCGTCTTCCAGGACCCGTTCGGCAGCCTGAGCCCGCGCATGACCTGCGAGCAGATCATCGCCGAGGGGCTGGGCGTGCATGGCAACCCGGATGGCCGCCCCGTGCGCGAGCTGGTGGCCGAGGTGATGCAGGAGGTGGATCTTGATCCGGTGACGATGGATCGGTACCCGCACGAGTTTTCCGGCGGGCAGCGGCAGCGGATCGCCATCGCCCGCGCCATGATCCTGCGGCCCAAGATGGTCGTGCTGGACGAGCCGACATCGGCGCTGGACATGACGGTGCAGGTGCAGATCGTCGACCTGCTGCGCCGGCTGCAGGTGAAATACGGGCTGGCCTACCTGTTCATCAGCCACGACCTGACGGTCGTGCGGGCCATGAGTCATCGGGTGGCGGTGATGAAACAGGGCGATATCGTGGAATACGGCACGGCCGAAGACCTGTTCGAGCGTCCGCAGACCGAATATGCCAAGAGCCTGTTGCAGGCGGCTATGGATGTGCCGGCCTGACGCGGGGCATGTGCCGGTGCGTCAGGGTGTCATGTTCGGGAAGGGGCCGGGCGCGCCGTCAAGCAGTCGACCGATCAGGGCGCAACCATTCCCGGCCTCGCGGAAGTGGTGCCATGCGAAGATCGCGAACACATCGGGTGCCATGAGCAGGATCATTTCATTCAGCGCGTCGGGGGGAACCGGGGGTTTGATGTCGCGCGTGGCGAGCAGGGTCCGACGCGCCGGGGTGGCCATTGCGTCAAGCTGCATGGCGTAGGCGATATATTCGTTCAGCACCAGTGGGCCGCTGTTCGACCCGAGGCGCTGGTGGATCAGGGCGTGGGCCATTTCATGGGTGACAAGGCTGTCTTGCAGGGCGTCAGGGGGAATTCGGGCGAAGGCGCTGGAGGGGGCCACGCGCGTGCGCAGCCCGGCAAGATCGAGGATCTCGATCACCTTGGTGTCGCAATTGTAAAGCCCCATGCATTTCTCATGTTGGGCAGGCAGTGCCGTCACGATGCGGATATCGATCGGCGCTGTCTGTGGCAGGTGGCAGGCCGCAAGCCGGTCGCGCGCCGCCCGTGCGACGTGGCACAGATGCACCGCGCGGTCGGCCGTGGCGGCGGTGACGGTGATCGGCAGTCCCGCGCCGGGACAGGCCAGAGGTTCGGACATGGCCGGGCCGGCGAGTAAAACTGCCGTTAACCATGTCATCAGGCGCGACATGCAGACTCCTGCGGCAAAAGCTCAGTATGGTGTCCCGGAAGGGCCGGTGAAACGACCGGTATCAATGACGAGTGCGGCGTGATCGCTGGCATGGGGGCGGTGCCGCCCCACATCCGGCAGGTGCGGGCCGGGATGGCGCGCAGCTTCCAGGGACATGCCATGACGCAGGATCCGGGGGATGGCGTCGCGGCAGGCGAGGGCCAGGGCAGGGCTGGCCAAAAGCTGGTCAGGCTGGCCGTATCGGCCCGACCAAGGATCGTGACATGTCCAACGCGCGTCTTGCGGTATCCTGTCCATCAGGTCGATCGAAAAGGGTGGCAGGACAGGCGCCGTAGCGGGTGTGTCGTTTGCATCCCATGGGTCGTTGAGGTCGCCGAGGATCAGCCACATGGCAGAGGCAGGATCGTCGAAACGGGCCTTGATCAGGGCGCGCAGGGCCGAGGCTTCGAGGGCGCGGACGCGCCTGGCGGTCTCGGGGTCGGGAGTGGGCGCCTTGAAATGCACGACGAAAAGGGTAAGCCCCGTCAGTTCCAGCCGCAGGCAATCACGCCGGAATATCGGCGTTTCGGCATGCAGGCCCGGTGGCACGGCAAGACCCAGATCGGCGGGCAGAAGCGCTGCATGGCTGACCACCTCATGCGGTGGGCTGCGCGACAGGACGGCGATATCCAGCCCGCGCCCGTCATTGCCGGGCAGGCAGATGCGATGCGGATAGGGCGGCACACCGGCAGCGCGCAGGTAATGGTCGTGGAAATGATCCAGCGTGGCGCTGTCGAACACCTCTTGCAGGGCCAGCACATCGGCCTCGAGGTCGCGGATCACCCGGGCCGTGAGCAGCCGGTCGCGATGATCGAGCACGCGATCGGCGCGTTCGGGCGTGTCATCGTCATGCGCGCCGCTCAGATGGTCGCCGCGCAGGCGCAGCGACTGAACGTTGAACGTGGCGATGCGCATGCGGCCTTCAGATCGCCGAGCTGTGGCCGGCCTTGCTGAGTTCATAGGCGTCGAAGGCACGGGCGATCATCCGCGTGAGCGACCGGGCTTCGGGCGGGACGTAAAGGCCGCTGTCATCGACCTTCACCAGCCCGTTGAAGGATGCGGCCCCTGCGTCGAGCATCTTGCGAACGGTCTGTGGGCTGACACCGAAACTGTCCGACATCTCGGCGGCATCGATGCGGAATTCGCACATCAGCTGTTCGATCATCCGGCTGCGCAGGCGGTCTTCGTCGCTGAAGGCATGGCCGCGGGCGATCGAGAATCGGCCTTCGCGGATCGCCCCGGTATGGGCGCCCGTGGCGGGGGCGTTCTGAGCAAAGCCTTGCGGGAATTTCGAGATCGAGGACGCGCCGACACCGATCAGCACATCGGCTGTATCGTCGGTATAGCCCTGGAAATTGCGGCGCAGCCGTCCGGCCTTGAGCGCGATGGTCAGGCCGTCATCCTGCGTGGCGAAATGGTCGATCCCGATCTCGGCGTAATTGTCCCACAAGAAAAGGCGGCGCGCGGTTTCGTAAAGCTCGAGCCGTTCCTCGGGGGTGGGCAGCGCATCGGAGGGCAGCATCTGCTGACGCTTGGCCATCCACGGGACATGGGCATAGCCATAAAGCGCCACGCGGTCGGGATTGAGCGACAGGAGCTTCTGTACGCTTTCGGTGATCCGCGCCTTGCTTTGATGGGGCAGGCCGTAAAGGATATCGGCGTTCAGGCTGGCGACGCCACGGGCGCGAATCTCATCGGCGGCCCATTTCGTGATATCGTAGCCCTGAAGCCTGCCGATCGAGCGCTGAATTTCATCGTTGAAATCCTGCACGCCGATCGAGGCCCGGTTCATCCCCGCCGCCGCCAGCGCATCGAGGCGCGGGCCGTCGATCTCGTTGGGGTCGATTTCGACCGAGAATTCGGTCTCGTCGGTGAAGGGGGCGATCTTCTTAATGGCTTCGGCCAGGTCCTGCATCATCGACGGCTGAAGCAGGGTCGGTGTGCCGCCGCCCCAGTGCAGGCGCGACAATTGCACGCCGCGGGGCAGGTACGTGCCCAGCATTTGCAATTCGGTCTTGAGTGTTTCAAGATAGGCGATGACAGGCTTGTCTGTCTGTGTGCCTTGGGTCCGGCAGGCGCAAAACCAACACAGGCGCCGACAAAACGGGACATGCACATAAAGCGAAATCCTGGATCCTTGCGGTATTGCCTGAATCCAGCGGATGAAATCCCCGGCGCCGATGTCGCGCCCGAAATGCGGTGCCGTGGGATAGCTGGTGTAACGCGGTACCTTTGCGTCAAACAGCCCCAATTTGGCGAGTTGTGCTTTCGTAACCATGCGCCGAGCGTTAAGGTAGGTTTACATATGCCGCCTTGATTCAGATCAACACTTTGAAGAGAACCGCCATGCTCAACGAAGACGCCCAGGCCATCCCGCGGGAATGCGGTGATTGCCCAATCCGGCATCGCGCCGTCTGCGCACGCTGTGAAGCCGATGAACTGGAGCGGCTGGACCAGATCAAGTACTACCGAAATTTCGAGGCGGGCCAGACACTTATCTGGGCCGGTGACAAGATGGATTTCGTCGGCTCCGTCGTGTCCGGCATCGCCACACTGACCCAGACGATGGAGGATGGCCGCACCCAGATGGTCGGCCTTCTGCTGCCCAGTGACTTTGTCGGGCGTCCCGGGCGTGTCACGGCCGCCTATGACGTGGTTGCGACCACCGATCTGGTGATGTGCTGTTTCCGCAAGCAGCCGTTCGAGGAGATGCTGGGCCAGACACCGCATATCGCGCAGCGCCTGCTGGAGATGACGCTGGACGAGCTGGATGCGGCGCGCGAATGGATGCTGGTGCTTGGTCGCAAGACCGCCCGCGAGAAGATCGCGAGCCTCCTGTCGATCATCGCACGGCGGGATGCGGCGCTCAACATGGCGGGACGGACAGGGCCGATGGTGTTCGACCTGCCGCTCACGCGGGAGGCGATGGCCGATTACCTGGGCCTGACCCTGGAGACGGTCAGCCGGCAGATCTCGGCGCTCAAGCGTGACGGGGTGATCGTCCTGGAAGGCAAGCGCCACGTCACGGTGCCGGATTTCAACCGGTTGCTGGATGAGGCGGGTGACGACAGTGACGGCGGTATGCTGGCCTGAAATTGACGGCTTTGGCCGCCGCTGATCCATGATATGCCGGAAGCTATGGCGCGCCCCGACGAGGCGCGCCAGATTTTTTCCGGTGTGCCGGATCAGTGCGACATGAACACCGGTATCCCCGCCTGTTCGAGCATGTAGCGCGTGGCGCCGCCAAACACCGCCTCGCGGAAGCGCGAATGGCCGTAAGCGCCCATCACCACCATGTCGGCGCCAATGTCGGTGATGTGACGCAGCATCACATCCGATATGCGGGGCAGCGTCTTGCTGAGCACGTCGATTTCGACTTTCACGTCATGCCGCGCGAGATACTGCGACAAAAGCCCGCCCGGATCCGAGCGGTTTGGCCCGTGGCTGGGCGGGTCGATGACCACCACATGCACGGTGTCGGCCTGCACGAGCATCGGCATGGCCGCGCGCACGGCACTGAGTGCTTCGGCGCCTTCGTTCCAGCCGATCATGATGCGGTTGGGCGAGGGGACGGGCGCGATCCCCGGAGGCACGATCAGAGCGGGGGTGTGCCCCTCGAACAGGGCCGCTTCGGTGACCGGCTCCAACTCGACGCCGCGCCCTTCGCCATAGGGGCGGGGCAGGATGACCATGTCCGAGAATCGCGCCCGCGCCGATACATGGCGCCCGAGATCGGCCAGTTGGGCCACGCCGGTTTCAGTGGCCCAGCGGATGCCGGAGCCGTCCAGCGCCTTGGTGACGCGTTTCTCGATGTTTTCGGCTTCGGTGTGGGCACGGGCGATGGTCTCTTGCAGGATGACCGCGCTGGCGCCGGCGTAATAATACCCTGTCTGGCTGCGATCCACGCCCAGGCAGAGCACGTCGAGATGCGCGTCATGTGCGTGCGCCATCGCCATGGCGTGACTCAGCACGTCGTCAACCAGGTCTTCATCCGTCACGACGGTGAAAAGGCAATTGTAGGACATATCGCGTTCCTTCCTTGAATTTCCTGTCCCTAGGCAAATCACGTCGCGGTGCCGTCTGCCTTGATGCGCGTCAACAAATCCGCCGCCGAGCTTTGATGCAGATCAAGGCGGTGACGCGCCCGGACCCGCATTAACGCAACAGTCTAAACGCGCCCGTGCGATGTGTTCGAATCGCGCGGAAAGAGACGAAGGGACGCAACATGACGAACTATTTCAAACTGATCGTGCTGGGGGTGATCACGCTGCTTGCGCTGATCGCCGCCAATTACGCGCGCGATCTGGCCTATCTGGTCAATGCGCTGACAGTGGCGCTTGTGGCTGCCGGCCTCTTCCTGTGGACGCTGCGCCAGACCGAAGAGCCGGTGACCAGGGTCGACCTGTCCGGTGAATACATGGACGGCGTTGTGCGCGCCGGGGTCATAGCGACCTGCCTGTGGGGGGTCGTCGGGTTTCTGGCCGGCACGTTCATCGCCTTCCAGCTTGCGTTCCCGCAACTGAATTTCGATTGGGCCCAGGGCTATATGAATTTCGGTCGTCTGCGTCCGTTGCATACCAGCGCCGTGATCTTCGCCTTCGGGGGCAACGCCCTGATCGCCACCTCGTTCTACGTGGTGCAGCGGACATCGGCGGCGCGGCTCTGGGGCGGCAACCTGGCGTGGTTCGTCTTCTGGGGCTACCAGCTGGTTATCGTGCTGGCGGCGACCGGGTACATTCTGGGCGCGACGCAATCCAAGGAATACGCCGAGCCGGAATGGTATGTGGACTGGTGGCTGACCATCGTGTGGCTGGCCTATCTGGCCGTGTTCCTGGGCACGATCGTGCGCCGCAAGGAGCCGCATATCTACGTGGCCAACTGGTTCTACCTGAGCTTCATCATTACCGTGGCGATGCTGCATGTGGTCAACAACCTGTCGATCCCGGTGTCGATCTTCGGCTCGAAATCCGTGCAGGTCTTTTCGGGCGTTCAGGATGCCATGACGCAGTGGTGGTATGGCCACAACGCCGTGGGCTTCTTCCTGACGGCGGGCTTTCTGGGGATGATGTACTACTTCGTGCCCAAGCAGGCCGAGCGCCCCGTCTACAGCTACAAGCTGTCGATCATTCACTTCTGGGCGCTGATCTTCATCTATATCTGGGCCGGTCCGCACCACCTGCATTATACGGCGCTGCCCGACTGGGCCTCGACGCTGGGCATGGTGTTCTCGATCGTGCTGTGGATGCCGTCCTGGGGCGGGATGATCAACGGTCTGATGACGCTGTCGGGCGCATGGGACAAGCTGCGCACCGATCCGATCATCCGGATGATGGTGATCTCGATCGGCTTTTACGGCATGTCGACCTTCGAAGGCCCGATGATGTCGATCCGCGCGGTCAACTCGTTGTCGCATTACACCGACTGGACGATCGGGCACGTGCATTCCGGCGCACTTGGCTGGAACGGCATGATCACCTTCGGCGCGCTCTATTTCCTTGTGCCGCGCCTGTGGAACCGCGAGCGGCTCTATTCGCTGTCGATGGTCAGCTGGCACTTCTGGCTCGCCACGATCGGCATCATTCTCTACGCGGCGTCCATGTGGGTGACCGGCATCATGGAAGGCCTGATGTGGCGTGAAGTCGATGCCAACGGTTTCCTCGTGAACTCGTTCGCCGACACCGTGGATGCCAAGCTGCCCATGTACATCGTGCGTGGTCTGGGCGGGGTGCTCTACATCACTGGCGCAATCATCATGTGCTACAATCTTTACATGACCGTCAAACGGAGTCCGGCCGTCGAAGCCCGCAACTCCGTTGTCCCGGCCGAATAAGAAAGGGACCGACCAATGGCAATTCTCGACAAACACAAGATCCTTGAGAAGAACGTCACGCTTCTTGCGATCTTTGCCTTCCTGGTGGTCACCATCGGCGGCATCGTGCAGATCGCACCGCTGTTCTGGCTGGAAAACACCATCGAGGATGTAGAGGGCATGCGCCCCTACACCCCGCTGGAGCTGACGGGCCGGGATATCTATATCCGCGAAGGCTGCTATGTCTGCCACAGTCAGATGATCCGGCCGATGCGCGACGAGGTGGAGCGCTATGGCCATTACAGCCTGGCGGCGGAGTCGCAGTATGACCATCCGTTCCAATGGGGGTCCAAGCGGACCGGGCCTGATCTGGCGCGGGTCGGTGGCCGCTACTCGGATGACTGGCATGTGGACCACCTGCGCGATCCGCAATCCGTGGTGCCGGAATCGGTCATGCCGAAATACGGCTACCTGGAAAACCGCTTGATCGAGCCGGAATATACCGCAGACCTGCTCAAGACCCATGCGCTTGTCGGGGTACCTTATACCGACGAGATGATCGAGAACGCCGCCGCTGATTTCCGCGCGCAGATCGATCCGTTCGGGGATTACGACGGCCTGATCGAGCGCTATGGCGACAAGGTCAACGTGCGGAATTTCGACGGCCAGGCCGGGATTTCCGAGGCGGATGCGCTGATCGCCTATCTGCAGATGCTGGGTACGCTGGTCGATTTCTCGACCTTCACGCCCGTGGCAAGCCGGTAAGGGGGACATATCATGGAAACCTATTCCCTGCTCCGCGAATTCGCCGATAGCTGGATGCTGCTGTTCCTGTTCGTCTTCTTCATCAGCGTGGTGCTTTGGGTCTTTCGGCCCGGCTCTACCAAGACATACGAAGATCCGTCAGGCATTCCCTTCCGGCATGAAGACAGACCCGCCCGCGAGGGTGAGGCCGACGCCAAGGAGGCGTGAAAGACATGGCTAAGAAATCCGACAACAAGCACGACGTCGAAACCACCGGCCATGAGTGGGACGGCATCGAGGAATACAACAACCCGCTGCCGCGCTGGTGGCTGTGGGTGTTCTACGCCACCATCGTCTGGGCTATCTGGTACTCGATCGCCTATCCGGCATGGCCGATGATTTCGGGGGCGACCTCGGGTTATATGGGCTGGTCCACCCGCGAGAATGTGGCCCAGGAGATCGCCGAGGCCGAGGCCGCCAATGCCGGCATCAACGAAAAGCTGGCGTCGGTCGAACTTGCCTCGATCGCGGATGATCAGGAGCTTGCCACCTATGCGCGGTCTGCCGGTGCGTCGGTCTTCAAGACTTGGTGCGCGCAGTGCCACGGATCGGGGGCGGCGGGCGCCAAGGGCTATCCCAACCTGCAGGATGACGCCTGGCTCTGGGGCGGCACGATCGAGGATATCCACTATTCGATCAAGCATGGCATCCGCAACGAGGAAGACCCCGATGCGCGCTATTCGCAGATGCCAGCCTTCGGCGAGATTCTCGAGGCCGAGCAGATCGACCAGGTGGTCAACTACGTGATGTCGATGTCGCCCAGCTATGAGCCGCGCGATGCCTCGATGGTTGCCGCAGGAGAGCAGGTCTATCTGGACAATTGCGCGGTCTGTCATGGCGAAGGCGGCGAGGGCGATATCTACCAGGGTGCGCCGAACCTGTCGGATGCCATTTGGCTTTACGGCGGCGACTACGACACGCTCATGCATACGGTCACGAACTCTCGGTTCGGTGTCATGCCCCCGATGGGTGGTGCCGAGTTGAACGAAGCTGAAATCCGCGCCGTGGCCACCTATGTGCACCAGCTGGGTGGCGGGGAATGATCCCTCGGCCTTTGTGAAGAGTTACCCGCAGACGGTTTTCCGTCTGCGGGGTCAGGCACCGGCCTTCCGTCCTGTTCGCGCGTTTCCAGGAAGGCCGGTGCCAATTTTGCACCCATGACGGGCCGGGATCGGTTCCGATATGGTCGGCACCCGGCTCCGCGATAGGGTCGCGCAAGCCTTGGCCCTTTCCCACATATCCACATCGTGACCGAACATGGTCAATCCCGTCTGCGCGCTTCGAGATGGGCCTCGATTTCGGCGCGGCGACGGTTGTCGAAACGTTCATCCTTGATCCAATGGCTGTGCGTTTCCCATCGGTCCCCGGGTGTGTTTCGTGTGGCGGTCATGAAATATTTTGCAAATACGTTGAGCATGGTGTGTCCTGTCTATTGCGGGATTTGTTCTTTATTTATGGAGTAAAATTGCCCATCCTGCGATTCAGGAATAATTCATCAATGTAAGTTGAGGTTACATCATGGACTGGCGCTCCATGCCGCCGCTGACCGCGTTGCGGGCCTTTTCCGCGCTGGCTGAAACCGGATCGGCCAGTGCGGCCGGTGCTGCGCTCAATGTCAGCCATGCGGCGATCAGCCAGCAGGTCAAGGCGCTGGAGGGGCATATGGGCGTGGCGCTGGTGGATCGCTCGGCGCGGCCATTGGCGCTGACGCCCGCGGGGCGCGATTTGGCCGATGCGCTGCGTGCGGGGTTCGGTGCGATCGCCCGCACAATCGAGGCGCTGACCGGCGCGGATGCGGACCGACCGCTGCAGGTCTCGACCACGCCGGGCTTTGCCGCGCAATGGCTGATGCCGAGGTTGCTGGATTTTCGCACCCGTCATCCCGGTGTGGATCTGATGATCAATCCCACGCCCGAACGTGTCTCATTGGAGCCGGGGGGCATCGACATCGCCATCCGGCACGGGATGGGCCAGTGGCCCGGGGTCGAGGCCGAGCGGCTGTTTTCCTCGCCTTTGGTTGTGGTGGCCGCGCCGTCCCTGGTCGCTGGCCGCACCATCACCCGCCCCGAGGACCTGATCGATCTGCCTTGGGTGCAGGAATACGGCACGTCCGAATCGACCGATTGGCTGAGTCGCAAGGGGCTTGCCTCGTTCCGGATCGGTGGCATGACGCAGGTTCCCGGCAACCTGTTGCTGGAGGGTGTGCGCCAGGGACAGGGCGTGTCTTTGACCGTGCGGCAATGGGTCGAGGATGATGTGGCCGCCGGCCGCCTGCAATTGCTGTTCGAAGAGCCCGAGGACACCGCCTATTACATCGTCACGCGCCCCGGTGGGGCACGCAGCAAGGCGAGGGCGTTTATCGGGTGGCTCAGGCAGCAGGCTGCGGCGCAGGCGAATTGATCACTTTCAGAGTCAGAATTTGATGCAGGTCAAGGCTGCGCCGGCTGTCACCTGAGACAAGACAAGGGAACAAGAACGCGAATACCGGAGTGATTCCGTGTCTGACACCCAACCCGATGCCGCACCAAGCCTTTATGCCGCTCGAGAACCTGTTTTTCCCAAGAAGGTCTATGGCAAGTTCCGCAACCTGAAATGGGCGATCCTGATCGTCACGCTTGGCATCTACTACGTCACGCCCTGGATCCGCTGGGATCGCGGTCCGAACCTGCCGGATCAGGCGGTGCTTCTGGACCTGGCGAACCGGCGGTTCTTCTTCTTCTGGATCGAGATCTGGCCGCATGAGTTCTATTTCGTCGCCGGGCTTCTGGTGATGGCGGGTCTGGGCCTGTTCCTGTTCACCTCGGCGCTTGGCCGGGTGTGGTGTGGATATGCCTGCCCGCAGACTGTCTGGACCGATCTTTTCATTCTCGTGGAGCGCTGGATCGAGGGGGATCGGAACGCCCGCTTGCGCCTGCACCGGCAGAAAAAGCTGGATGCCCGCAAGATCCGACTGCGGCTGACCAAGTGGATCACCTGGCTTCTGATCGCGGTGGCCACGGGGGGCGCCTGGGTGTTCTATTTCACCGATGCGCCCACGCTGCTGGTCGATCTGTTCACGCTCAACGCGCATCCGATCGCCTATACCACCATCGCCATTCTCACGGGCACCACCTTTGTGTTCGGCGGATTCGCGCGGGAACAGATCTGCATCTATGCCTGTCCCTGGCCGCGCATTCAGGCCGCGATGATGGATGAAGACACGCTGACCGTGGGCTACCGCGAATGGCGCGGTGAGCCGCGCAAGAATTCCGACGAGGTGAAAGCCGGCGAAGAGCAGGGCGATTGCATCGATTGCATGGCCTGCGTCAATGTCTGTCCCGTGGGCATCGATATCCGCGATGGCCAGCAGCTGGAATGCATCACCTGTGCCCTGTGCATCGACGCCTGCGACGACATCATGGCCAAGATCGGCAAGCCGCGTGGCTTGATCGACTACATGGCCCTGACCGACGAACAATCCGAACGCGCCGGGGGCAAGCCCAAGCCGATCATCAAGCATATCCTGCGCCCGCGCACGATCCTCTATACCGCGCTGTGGTCGCTGGTCGGCATCGGTCTGGTCTTTGCGCTGTTCATCCGGCCCGAGGTGGACATGACCGTCGCCCCGGTGCGCAACCCGACCTACGTGACCCTGTCCGATGGCTCGATCCGCAACGTCTATGAGGTGCGTCTGCGCAACAAGCACGGCGAGGACCGCCCCTACAACCTGTCGGTCAAGGGTGATCCCGCAATCCGCCTGGCGCTCGAGGGGACGCCCTATGCCACGGTCGACGTGCCCGCCGACAGCACGATGCTGCAACGGGTCTATCTGGTGGCGCCTCCGGGCTCGGCCCCGGCGCAAAACGAACGCACCGAGGTGCGCCTTTGGGTCGAAGATATCTCGACGGGCGACAGGGCCTATGAAGACACCGTATTCAATGGGAGGGACAACTGATGTCCGAACGCAAACTGACCGGCAAGCATGTCTTCGCCATCTTCGCAGGCGCATTCGGCGTCATCATCAGCGTCAACCTGGTGCTGGCCTATTCGGCGGTGAACACCTTCCCCGGGCTGGAAGTGCGCAATTCCTATGTGGCAAGCCAGACTTTCGATGATCGCAAGGCCGCCCAGGAGGCGCTTGGCTGGTCCATCGGCGCGCATCACAAGGACGGCACGCTGACCCTGTCGATCACCGATGACGCCGGGCATCCCGTCGAGGTGGCGATGCTTGACGCGACCGTCGGGCGCGCCACCCATGTGGCCGAAGACGTGAGCCCCGAGTTCCGCTTCGATGGCCGGGCCTATGTGGCGCCCGTGTCGCTTGGCGACGGCAATTGGAACATTCGCATGACCGCGCTGGCCGATGACGGCACCGAGTTTCAGCAGCGCGTCGTACTGATCAAGGACTGATGCGATGACCGCCCCCCTGCGCCCCACCGCCTCGGCATGCCCGGCCTGTGCCGCCGCGCCGGCGGCCGGTTCCCTGGCCGATGCAAAGCGTGAGCAGGGGAAAGCGCAGATTGCGCTGTCGCTGCCGACGATCCATTGCTCGGCCTGCATCACCCGGATTGAAAAGGCGCTCAACGCCCATCCCGGTGTCACATCGGCGCGGGTGAACCTGACGCTGAAACGCGCCAGCATCGAAGCCGATCCGGATGTGACCGCGCAGGAGATGAAGACCCTTGTCGAGGCGCTTGGGTTCGAGGCGCATGAGCTGGACGCCGGCACCCTCAATGCAACGTCGAACGACCGCGCCGGTCGTGAATTGCTGATGCGGCTTGCGGTGGCGGGCTTTGCGTCGATGAACGTGATGCTGTTGTCGGTTGCGGTCTGGTCCGGTGCTGCGGATGCCACGCGCGACCTGTTCCATTGGATCTCGGCGGCCATTGCCCTGCCGACCATCGCCTTTTCGGGCCAGCCGTTCTTTCGCAACGCCTGGGCGGCGCTCAGCAAGCGGCAGCTGAACATGGATGTGCCGATCACGCTGGCGATCGTGCTGGCGGTGGTCACCTCGCTTTGGGAAACCTCCCTGTCGGGGAAGCACGCCTATTTCGACGCGGCCCTCGCGTTGACATTCTTCCTGCTTGCGGGGCGGTATCTCGATCACCGGACCCGGGCCATCGCCCGCTCCGCCGCCGAGGAACTGACCGCTCTCGAAGTGCCGCGCGCCACCCGCCTGCGCGCTGACGGATCCGAAGAGATCGTGAACGTGGCCGAGCTTGCGGTGGGTGATCTGCTGCTTGTGCGTCCCGGTGGCCGGATGCCTGTGGATGGCATGATCGTCTCGGGCACCTCGGAACTTGACCGCTCCTTGCTGACCGGCGAGACGTTGCCGGTTTTCGCGTCCGAAGGCCAGACGGTGTCGGCGGGCGAGGTGAACCTGACCGGGCCGTTGACCATCCGTGCCTCGGCTGTGGGGCAGGACACGTCGCTGCACCGGATGGCCGATCTGGTGGCCATCGCGGAATCGGGGCGCTCGCGCTATACCTCGCTGGCCGACAGTGCCGCGAAACTCTATGCGCCCGGGGTGCATATCCTGTCGGCCTTGGCCTTTGTGGGCTGGTATCTCTACACGTTCGACATGCGCACGGCGCTCAATATCGCCGCAGCGGTGCTGATCATCACCTGCCCCTGTGCGCTTGGCCTTGCGGTGCCGGCGGTGACCACCGCCGCCTCGGGGCGGCTCTTCCGGCGCGGGATGCTCATCAAGCACGAGACGGCGCTGGAACGGTTGGCACAGGTCGATACCGTGGTGTTCGACAAGACCGGCACGTTGACGGCAGGCACGCCGGAACTGACCAATCTGGGCGATCTTCCGCGTCGCGACGTGGAACTCGCCCTGGCCTTGGCCGAGGGGTCGTCCCATCCGCTCGCGCAGGCCATCACGCGCGCCGCCCGCGAGGCAGGCTTCGCCCCCGCGCCTGTGAGGGACGTCGGTGAAGTGCCGGGATACGGCACTCGGGCCATGCATGACGGGCGCGAGGTTCGGCTTGGTCGTGCAAGTTGGATCGGGGCCCAGGGCCGCGCCGAGACCGCGGCCTTTCTGGACCGAGGAGAGGGCAGCCCTGTGGCGTTCCTCTTTGCCGACCGCCTGCGCGATGGTGCCGCCGAGGCCGTGCAGGCCCTCAAGGCATCCGGCAAGGCTGTCTATCTCATGTCAGGCGATACCACCCCGGCCGTCGAGGCGCTGGCTGAACGGCTGGGGATCACGCATTGGCTGGCCGAGGCGTTGCCGGCGGACAAGTCCGCCCGCATCCAGGCGATGGGCGCAGAGGGCGCGAAGGTTCTCATGGTCGGGGACGGGTTGAACGATACCGCCGCATTGGCGGCGGCCCATGTCTCGATCTCGCCGGCATCGGCGCTCGATGCGGCGCGGGTCGCCTCGGATATCGTGTTGCTGGGGGGCGATCTGGCGCCGATCGCCGCGGCCTGTGCAACAGCCCGCTCGGCCACGCGCCGGATCAGGGAAAACTTCCGCATCGCCACGATCTACAACGTCATTGCCGTCCCTCTTGCCGTGGCGGGGTTGTGCTCACCGTTGATCGCCGCCTTGGCCATGTCGGCCAGTTCCATTACCGTGTCGTTGAACGCGCTGCGACTGAGGTGACCGTATGACCATCCTCGCCTATCTCATTCCGATTTCCCTGTTTCTGGGCGGGCTTGGGCTCGCGTTTTTCGTCTACACGGTGCGCAGCAACCAGTATGACGACCCCGAAGGGGATGCACGCCGCATTCTCAGCGACGAGTATGACGATCACCCCAAAGCCTGATCGTCATGCTTGTCTTGAAGGGTGTCAGGGGGCTTTGCCCCCTCGGCCTTTGGCCTCACCCCCAGGATATTTCCCGCCAGAAGAAGCCGCGCCGGATACCCTAGGCATAGCCGTCGCCATGTCGTCAGGGCCTTGTTTCTTCAGGCTGAAAAAATCGCGGGGGCTGGCCCCCGGCGGCGGATACCGTCAGGCGCCACCGCCTGGCTGGATCATGAAGCAGGTGACCTGTTTTGCGGCCAGCCTGCGGCAGGCCAGATCTGCTGTCTCGCGGGACAGCCCCATGAAATTCGCGTCGAAACCGGTCGGACGCTTCACCACCTTGCGCAGGCTGCCGTCCAGGGTGCTCATCTCGTTCAGGGCAGTCTGCAAGAGCACCCGGCGCGCTTCATATTGGCTTGGATAGCGGCCGACATTGATGCCCCAGTTGCGCCCGCCCGACGTTGAAACGCGCGTCACAACCTCCTGTATGGGATCTTCGACAGGATCGGCCGCGCGGGTCAGCACCAGATCTTCGGGGCGAGGTTCGGGGTTGATCTTGGGCAGGGGCGCTGCGCTGGCCCCTCTTGCGATTTGCGGGGTGTCTGCGGGCAGGCTTGCCGCAACCGCCGCCTGGACGGCCTGTTCGATATCTTCCTTCGAGGCCACCACCACCGGCGCGCTATCCGGTATCGGGCGCGACTGCGGGCGCAGGCTGCGCTTGACCGCGGCCGCCGAGGCCAGCCGCACGGTTCTGCCGAAGGCGCCATCGGGGGCACTGTCCTGCATCCGTCCGGCATAGGCGGGCCGACGCGGCTTGTGGACGGCAACGCGGCTTGGGGCCTTGCGGAAGCCGAGATCCAGCAGTTCCGCGACCTTGGCGTTGCGCGATGCGGTGGAGTTGCCGCCGAACACCGTTGCAATGATCCGCTCTCCGCCACGTTCGGCGCTGGCCACGAGATTGAAGCCGGCCGCGCGGGTATAGCCCGTCTTGATCCCGTCCGCGCCGCGATAGCTGTTCAGCAGCGCCCGGTTCGTGTGATACACCTTGCGCACGCCTGCATCGGCGGTGATCCGCGAGAACAGGTTATAATACTCGGGATAGTCGTAGAACACGTGCCGCCCGAGGATCGTCATGTCCCGCGCGGTCGACAGGTGCCCGTCTTCGGTCAGCCCGTGGGCGTTCTTGAAGGTGGTCCGAGTCATCCCCAATGCCTTGGCGGTGCGGTTCATCCGACGCGCGAAGCGAGCCTCCGAGCCTTCGATCGCCTCTGCAAGCGCGGTTGACGCGTCATTGGCCGATTTGACGGCTGCCGCCCGGATCAGGTAGCGCAGGCGGATCTTCTGCCCGGCCCGCAGCCCAAGCTTGCTCGGGGGTTCGCTGGCCGCGTGCTGCGAAATCGTGACCATCGTGTCCAGGCCGATCTCTCCGTTTTCGACAGCCTCGAAGACAACGTAAAGCGTCATCATTTTCGTCAGGGACGCCGGGTGCAGCCGTGTATCCGCGTTCTCCGAGTGCAGGACTTCACCGGATCGCGCATCCATGACCATTGCGGCATAGGGGGCTGCGATCGCACTCAGCGGCACGACCACCAGCATCCAGATCGTAGCAAATGCGATCACACTCCAGCGGGTACGCTGGCTGCTCCAAAGTTTCATGGAACTACTCTTTTCTGCCTCTCGCGCCGCCGGTTATCCGACTGGCCTTTTATATATTGCCTATAAGCATAGCACGGACGCGGACTCCTGCAAAGTCCTTAATTTTAAGGGATTTTTGAAGGGCGCCCCCTACATCTTGGGGGTGTGTCACCGTTTGCCGCAAGACCGGCGATTGCGGCAGGAATGTGGCGGCCCGTTTCTTTGGCGGACAGCGCGCCAGAGGTGCAAAGCCGAACCGGGGCGCGCCTGCGCCCCGGCTGATTGGTTGACGTAAAGGCTCGGTCTCAGTTCAGAGCCTTGTCGGTGATCGCATGGGTCCAGGCGGCTTCACCGGGATGTTCGGTGATCACCGGGGCCGATCCGCCCGACAGCAGCGATTGCACCGTGCGTTCGAAATCCGCCGGGTCAAGCGCGCCATTCGAGCCGGCCGTCAACTTGGCCACCTCGCCCATCATGCGGATCTGATGCTCTTCGGTCTGCGCACCTGTGGCGTCATTGTCCAGCACGATCATCGCGGCCTCTTCGGGGTTTTCCTCGGCCCATTTCCAGCCTTTCATCGATGCGCGCACAAAGCGCACCAACTTGTCCACCTCGGCGGGGTCCTGCAATTTGTCCTCCATGACATAAAGCCCGTCTTCAAGTGTGGCGACGCCCTGGTCCTCGTATTTGAAGGTGATCAGCTCTTCCGGCGTGATGCCGGCATCGATCACCTGCCAGTACTCGTTATAGGTCATGGTCGAGATGCAATCGGCCTGGCCCTGGAGCAGCGGATCGACGTTGAACCCCTGCTTGAGCACGGTCACGCCGTCATCGCCGCCTTCGGTGGAGATCCCAAGCTGGCTCATCCAGCTGAGAAAGGGAAACTCGTTGCCGAAGAACCAGACGCCCAAGGTGCGGCCCGGAAAATCCTCGGGCCCGGTGACACCGGTGCTTTTCAGACAGGTCAGCATCATGCCCGAGCTTTTGAAGGGCTGGGCGATATTGACCAGCGGCAGGCCTTTTTCACGCGCCGACAGGGCGGCGGGCATCCATTCCACGGTCACATCGGCGCCGCCCCCGGCGATCACCTGCGTCGGCGCGATGTCGGGCCCGCCCGGCTTGATGGTGACGTTCAGGTCTTCTTCCTCGTAGAACCCCTGATCCTGGGCCACGTAGTATCCCGCGAACTGCGCCTGTGTCACCCATTTGAGTTGCAGGGTCAGGTCATCTGCGGCCTGAGCGATACCAGCCCAGAGGCTGGTGGCTCCAAGAGCCAGTGTCGTTGCAAGTGTTTTCATGTCTTTTCTCCCGTGTTGAACTTGGCTTGCCCTTGTTTTCATGTCCTGCCTCGTTGCGACGGGTGCCAGAAGGTCATTGCCTTCTCCAGCAAGGCGATCCCGCCGTAGAATGCCGAGCCCGCCATCGCCGCCACCGCGATTTCGGCCCAGACCAGGTCCAGGGCCAGTTGCCCGACCGATGTCGAGATCCGAAAGCCCATGCCCTTGATGGGCGACCCGAAGAACTCGGCCACGATCGCCCCGATCAGCGCCAGGGTCGATCCGATCTTCAATCCGTTGAAGATGAACGGCATGGCCGCCGGCAGGCGTAGTTTGAGCAGCGTCTTCCAGTAGCCGGCCGCATAGGTGCGCATCAGGTCCCGCTGCATGGCATCGGTGTCCTGCAATCCCTGGACGGTGTTCACCAGCATCGGGAAGAACACCATGACCACCACGACCGCCGCCTTGGACTCCCAGTCGAAATCGAACCACATGACCAGAATGGGGGCCATGCCGATGATCGGCAGGGCGGCCATGAAATTGCCGACAGGCAGCAATCCGCGCTGCAGGAACGGGAAGCGGTCGATCGCCACCGCGATCACGAAGGCGGCGCCGCAGCCCAGCACGTAACCTGTCATGGCGCCCTTGATCACGGTTTGCACGAAATCTTCCCACAGGATATCCGTCCTGGCGGCAAAGGTGACGGCGATCTGGCTGGGCGGGGGCAGAAGGATGGGCGAGATCTCAAGCCCATGCACCACCGCCTCCCAGATCACCAGGATCGTGATGCCGAAGATGACCGGCACAGCCAGCCGGGTGGCCGGTGTGGGGCGCCGGTGCGACAGCAGATGGTTCACCCACCAGCCCAAGCCCCAGGCCGCAACTGCGAAGACAAGCCAGCCCATCACGCCATCCCCATGCGCCGCAGGGTGATGCGTTGCAGCAGGCCGATCACGCCCACCAGCACCGCAGCAAGTGTCGCGGCCATGATCAGGGCGCTCCAGATCTGGATCGTCTGCCCGTAATAGCTTCCCGCCAACAGGCGTGCACCAAGCCCGGCCACCGCCCCCGTCGGCAATTCGCCCACGATGGCGCCCACAAGACTGGCGGCCACGCCGATCTTCAGCGAGGTGAAGAGGTAGGGCATCGACGACGGCAACCGCAGTCGCCAGAAGGTCTGTGCCGGGCTGGCGTTCCAGGTCCGCATCTGGTCAAGCTGCATCGCCCCCGGACTGCGCAGCCCCTTGACCATCCCGACGACCACCGGGAAAAAGCTCAGATACATCGAGATCATCGCCTTGGGCAGCAGCCCCGAGATGCCCACCGCGTTCAGGACCACGATGATCATCGGGGCGATCGCAAGGATCGGAATGGTCTGGGACGCGATCACCCAGGGCATCACGCTCATGTCCATGGTGCGGTTGTACACGATCCCGATCGCCAGGGCGATGCCAAGTCCCGTCCCCAGCAAGAACCCGAGCGCGGTCGCACTGAATGTGACCCAGCTGTGATAGATCAGGGAGCGCTTGGAAAAACCGCGCCCGTTCAACACCATCTCGCCCGTGGTCTTCCAGATCTCGGCGCCGACCTGATGTGGCGCTGGCAGTTTCGGCTTGTCCTGGCTCCAGGTGTCGCTGACCAGATCGGCAAAGCTCAACTCGATACCTGCGCGTTCGGCCTTGTTGTAGGCCCATGGCGCGTTCAGCCGGACCGCCGCCGCGTACCAGATCAGGAACAGCATCCCGACCACGGTAAGAATGGGCATCACATTGCGCATCAGACCGCTCCTGCTTTCACTGTTCCCGAAATACTCGAAGACCTCGCTCCGTGTCTGGCGCCGTCTTCGAGTATTTTAAGAACGATGAAAGGTTTATGTGGTTGTCTGCCGTCACGGTACAGGCTGGAGAGCCGATGACCGTGAACGGTGAAAGTCCTCCGCCCTGTCAAAAGGGTGGGGGCATCGAACCGGGGTGGCGCTTCAGATCGCATCGCCGTGTCCCGCGCGCAGGCCATCGCGGACGCGATGGGCGATCTCGATGAACTCTGGCGTGTCGCGGATATCCAGCGGCCTTTCGCGGGGCAGGGGGCTTTCGATGACATCCGTGATCCTGCCGGGACGGGGCGACATCACCACGATCTTCGTACTCAGGTAAACCGCTTCCGGGATCGAATGGGTGACGAAGCAGATGGTCTTGTCCGTTCTGTCCCAAAGCTGGAGAAGCTGTTCGTTCAAGTGGTCGCGCACGATCTCGTCCAGCGCCCCGAACGGTTCGTCCATCAACAGGATGTCCGCATCGAAGGCAAGCGCGCGCGCGATCGAGGCGCGTTGCTGCATGCCGCCCGAGAGTTGCCATGGAAATTTTTTCTCGAAGCCCGCCAGGTCCACCAATTCGAGAACGCGAGCGACGCGTTGATCCTGCTCGGGTTTCGCATATCCCATGATTTCCAGCGGAAGTCGGATATTGCCCCCGATCGTCCGCCATGGATAGAGGCCCGCCGCCTGGAACACATATCCATAGGCGCGTGATGTGCGGGCCTCCTCCGGGCTTACCCCGTTCACGGTGATCGTGCCGCCCGTGGGATGCTCGAGATCCGCCATGCAGCGCAGGAACGTTGTCTTGCCGCATCCCGATGGTCCGATGAAGCTGACGAAGTCGCCCTTGTCGACGTCCAGGGTCACGTCCTTCAGGGCGTGCACCGGCCCGTCATTGGTGTCGAAGGTCAGCGACAGATCCTTTGCGCTGATCACTGTCTCGTCTGTCAATCCAAGTCCCCCGATTGCACCGGGCATATTGCGCCGTGCCGGCCTGTCGTTGTCAATGGGCCGCCTCCGCCAAGGGCAAGAGGCGGCATGATTTTTCTAGATACCTGCCGGAATATTCATCGGATCGCGCTTGATCTGTTTGGGCGCCGTCAACTCTTTCCAGCGGCTCAACGCCTGATGTGCAGACGGGAAGGCGGGCCGCGGTACGAAGCGGCCGCGCCCGGGCTGTGGCTGGCTGTTCTGCCCCCAGGCCCAGATCACCTCGCCGCGGCTGATCGTGTACCTGGCCTGCGCGCTGACCTCGACCCCTTCGAAGACATTGTAATCGAGGATCGAGTGATGGTTGGCGGCGCTGATCGTCTTGCTGATTTTCGGATCCCACACAACGATATCGGCATCCGCACCTTCCACCAGCGCGCCCTTCTTGGGATAGATATTGAGGATCTTGGCCACATTGGTCGAGGTGGCGGCGACGAACTCGTTCGGGGTCAGCCGCCCGGTCTCGACCCCCTTGGTCCACAGGACTGCCATACGTTCTTCCACGCCGTTCGAGCCATTGGGGATCTTGGTGAAATCGCCCACGCCCATGCGCTTCTGCTCGCTCGAAAAGGCGGCGTGATCTGTTGCGACGACCTGCAGGCTGCCCGCCTGAAGCCCGGCCCAAAGCCCGTCCTGATGCTCCTTGGAGCGGAAAGGCGGGCTCATCACGCGGCGTGCGGCATGGTCCCAGTCGGTGTTGAAATACTCGCTTTCGTCCAATGTGAGGAACTGGATCAGCGGCTCTCCATAGACGCGCATCCCCTTCTGGCGCGCGCGCCGGATCGCCTCATGGGCCTGCTCGCAGCTGACATGCACGATATAAAGCGGCACGCCCGCCGCATCGGCGATCATGATCGCCCGGTTCGCGGCCTCGCCTTCCACCTCGGGGGGACGCGAATAGGCGTGGCCCTCGGGCCCGGTGATCCCGCGCTCCAGCATCTGCTGCTGCAGATCGGCCACGATATCGCCGTTCTCGGCATGCACCATCGGCAGGGCGCCCAACTCCTTGCAGCGCTTGAACGAGGCGAACATCTCGTCATCCTCGATCATCAAGGCCCCCTTGTAGGCCATGAAGTGCTTGAACGAATTCACGCCCATGTCGACGGCATCTTTCATCTCGTCGAATATCTGTTCGTTCCAACCGGTGATCGCCATGTGATAGCCGATATCGCTGCAAATCTGCGGCGCCGATTTGCGGTGCCACTCGGTGATCGCGTTCTTGATCGATCCGTCGGCTCCGGGCAGGCAGAAATCGACCAGCATCGTCGTGCCGCCACAGGCCGCAGCCCAGGTGCCGGTCTCGAAGGTCTCGGCCGCCGTGGTCCCCATGAAGGGCATTTCGAGGTGCGTATGCGGATCGATGCCGCCGGGGATCACATAGGCGCCTTCGGCATCGATATACTCATCCCCCTTCAGATCCTCGCCGATCCTCGAGATCGTCTCGCCCTCGATCAGCACATCGGCTTTCCAGGTACGATCCGCCGTACAAACCGTTCCGTTCTTGATCACTTTGGTGGTCATGTCCTGTCTCCCTGTTTCTTCTGGCCCGAAATATCCCGGGGGAGGCGGTGAAATCCCGAAGGGTTTCACCGTCGGGGGCAGAGCCCCCTTATTCCACGATCTGCGCTGTCTCGACGACCGCATGCATGAGGACATCTGTCCCCGCCGCCGCCCAGTCCTTCGAGATCTCCTCGGCCTCGTTATGGCTCAGCCCGCCGACACAGGGACACATGACCATGGCCGTCGGGGCCACGCGATTGATCCAGCATGCGTCATGTCCCGCGCCCGAGACGATGTTCATATGGCTGTATCCCAGGCGCTCGGCGGCGTTTCGCACGGCCGCGACACAGCTTTCGTCGAACGCCACGGGATCGAAGCCGCCAGCTTTCTCGAAGGTCACCTCCAGTCCCATGGCCTCGCAGATCTCCGTTGCGGCGGCCTTGAGGCGGGCTTCCATGTCCTGGATGACCGCAAGATCGGGGGACCTGAAATCGACGGTGAACACGGCCTTGCCGGGGATCACGTTGCGCGAGTTGGGGAAGACCTCGATATGGCCAGCGGCCCCCACGGCATGGGGCGCGTGGCTCAGCGCGATCTCCTCGACCTTTTCCAGCACCCGCGCCATGCCGAGGCCCGCATTGCGGCGCATCGGCATCGGGGTCGAGCCCGTGTGGCTTTCCTTGCCGGTGATCGTGACTTGCGTCCAGCTCAGGCCCTGCCCATGGGTGACCACGCCGATATCCTTGCCCTCGGCTTCGAGGATCGGACCTTGCTCGATATGCAGCTCGAAAAACGCATGCATCTTGCGCGATCCCACCGGTTCGTCGCCGCGCCAGCCGATCCGGTCCAATTCGTCGCCAAAGCGTTTGCCCTCCGCGTCGCGCCGGTCTTCGGCCCAATCCTGGTCGTGCACGCCGGCAAACACCCCCGATGCCAGCATCGCCGGCGCAAAGCGCGTGCCTTCCTCGTTGGTCCAGTTGGTCACCACGATCGGGTGTCTTGTCCTGATCCCGAGATCGTTGAGGGTGCGGATCACCTCCAGCCCGCCCAGCACGCCCAGCACGCCGTCGTATTTGCCGCCCGTCGGCTGGGTGTCGAGATGGCTGCCCACATAGACCGGCAGCGCCTCGGGGTCGGTGCCCTCGCGCCGGGCGAACATGTTGCCCAGGCTGTCGAGGCCCATGGTGCAGCCTGCCGCCTCGCACCAGCTTTGGAACAGGGTGCGCCCTTCGGCATCGGCATCGGTCAGGGTCTGCCGGTTGTTGCCGCCCGCCACGCCGGGACCGATGCGCGCCATTTCCATCAGGCTGTCCCACAGCCTGTCGCCATTGATCCTGAGGTTCTCGCCGGGTGCGCCCATCGTGTTTTTCTCCCTGTGCTGTCTGTCATACGGTTTCAGGCGTTGGCCCTCTTGCCAAGGGTCTTATCCTGACCATATGGTCAAGATGATCGCACCACACGTTGACCAACTGGTCAAGAAATTTCTGGAAACCGCTTGGCATGACCGCCTCCGCCCGCCCCTCCAGCAAGAAAGACATCCGCCGCGAGAATGAAAAGCTCATTCTTGAGGCAGCGGAAAAAGTCTTTGCAGAAGCGGGGTTTGGCGGCGCCACAATGCAGCTGATCGCCGATATGGCCGGACTGCCCAAGGCCAATCTGCATTATTATTTTCCAACCAAGGAATCTCTCTACCGGCGGGTGGTGCAGGATATCTTTCACGATTGGCTCAAGGCCGCGGATGTCTTCGATGCGGCTCCCGGACCGGTCGAAGGGTTGGGCGCCTATATCGATGCGAAGATGGAAATCAGCCGTCGGCAACCTGCCGGCTCAAAGGTCTGGGCCTCCGAGGTGATGCACCGCGCCCCCGTGATCCAGGACTACCTGGAAACGACGCTGGTCGAATGGACCGAGGGACGCCTGGCCGTGGTCCAGCGCTGGATCGACGAAGGCAAGATGGACCCGATCGATCCTCGCCACCTGCTCTATATGCTGTGGGCGACAACCCAGCATTACGCCGATTTTGGTCACCAGATAGAGACCCTCAATGGCGGGCAACCCCTGTCCGAAAGCCAGTGGGAGGCGGCAAAGCAGTCGGTCAAGACGGTGATCCTGAAAGGCATCGGTGCGCGCCCCCGGGACTGAACGGGGCATGACGGGCCTTCCGTCCGGGCTGGAAATACCGCAAGCTGAGCCAGGGAAACAGGGGCCGGGGGGACAGATGACAGATGTGAACGCCGCGAAAAAGCCGACGCGCATCCAGCTGCGCAACCGCAAGCGGATCCTCGATGCGGCGCTCGATGTGTTTTCGCAACATGGGTACAGGGGGGCGACACTGGACCAGATCGCCCGCGAGGCGGGGCTGTCGAAACCCAATATCCTCTATTATTTCGAGGGCAAGGAAGACATCCATGTCACCTTGCTCAATCAGCTGATGGATGCCTGGCTTGATCCGCTGCGCCATATCGATCCGGAGGGCGAACCGCTCGAGGAAATCCTCCGCTACGTGCATCGCAAGCTCGAGATGAGCCGCGAGTTTCCCCGTGAAAGCCGCCTTTTCGCCAATGAAGTGCTGCAAGGAGCGCCGCGCATGGGCCCGCACCTGCAAACCGGGTTGAAAGCGCTGGTGGACGATAGCGCCCTGCTGATCGAGGGCTGGATCGCCGCAGGCCGGCTGGCACCGGTCGATCCGCGCCACCTGATCTTTTCGATCTGGGCCACAACCCAGCATTACGCGGATTTCGATGCCCAGGTTCAGGTGTTGATGGAGGACCGCGATGTTCACAAGGGGGCGTCCGAGTTTCTCGACAACCTGTATCGACGGCTGCTGACGCCTTAGGCGGTTCTTAACTTTTTTGGGTCAAGGATGCGAAATGCAGACCGTGACCCGGCATAGTACTCCCGACATCTGGCTTGATCAGATGTTTTCTGCGCAAGCGGCCCGGAAGGGCGGCGTTGTGCGCCGGTCACTGGCCTGGGTCGAACGTGAGGTCGGACGCGACCGTTTCATACACGAGGTGCGGATCCGCGGATTTCATCTGATTGAAACCGCGGATCAGTTCCTTGTCGTGTGTCACAACGGATCAATCCGCATCCTGTTTTGACGACCCATCGGGAGAAAATTCGCAGAATTTTCTCCCCTTCCGATTTTTCGCGAAAAATCTCACTCCGCCGCGCATTTCATCGGATTGTTGGGATGTATGGTCCAGTTCGCGTAATCGTCCGAAATGGTAAGCCCGGTGCGCGGGTCTATCTCGCCCTCGGCCAGCCGCTCCATCGTGATGCAGCCATCCACCGGGCAGACATTCACGCACAGGTTGCATGCCACGCATTCGGCGTCGATCACCTCGAACACCCGGTCCTCGGACATCGAAATCGCCTGGTGGCTGGTATCCTCGCACGCCGCATAACAGCGCCCGCACTTGATGCAGGCATCCTGGTCGATCCGCGCCTTGGTGACATAGTTCAGGTTCAGGTCCTGCCAGTTCACGACATTCGGCACCGCACGTCCCACCAGTTCATCGACCGAGGCGAAGCCCTTCTCGTCCATGTATTGCGACAATCCCGAGATCATCTCCTGAACGATCTTGAACCCATAGGTCATCGCCGCCGTGCAGACCTGCACGTTGCCCGCGCCGAGCGCCATGAACTCGGCCGCGTCCCGCCAGGTCGTGACCCCGCCGATCCCGGAAATGGGCAGGCCCCGGAGGTTAGGGTCGCGGGCGATCTCGGCCACCATGTTGAGCGCGATCGGCTTGACCGCCGGGCCGCAATAGCCGCCATGCGCGCCTTGCCCGTCGATCATCGGTTCCGGCGAGAACAGGTCCAGATCGACCGAGGTGATGGAATTGATCGTGTTGATCAGGCTCACCGCATCCGCCCCGCCATCCTTGGCGGCCTGCGCAGGCTTGCGGATATCCGCGATATTGGGCGTCAGTTTCACGATGACCGGCAGGTCCGAATGGGTCTTGCACCATTCGGTGACCTGCTGGACATATTCGGGCACCTGGCCCACCGCGCTGCCCATGCCGCGCTCGCTCATCCCGTGCGGGCACCCGAAATTCAACTCGACCCCGTCGCACCCGGTTTCAAGCACACGCTCCAGGATCGCTTTCCAGCTGTCCTCGTTCACCGGCACCATGAGGCTCGCGATCAAGGCCCGATCGGGGTAGTCCCGCTTCACGCGGGTCATCTCGTCCAGGTTGGTCTGCAGCGGTCGGTCGGTGATCAACTCGATATTGTTGAGCCCCAGAAGCCGCCGGTCCGCGCCCCAGATCGCGCCATAGCGCGGCCCGTTCACGTTGACGACGGGCGGGCCTTCCTCGCCCAGGGTTTTCCAGACCACACCACCCCATCCCGCCTCGAAGGCGCGCCGCACATTGTATTCCTTGTCGGTCGGTGGCGCCGAGGCCAGCCAGAACGGGTTGGGTGACTTTATGCCGATGAAATTTGTTTCGAGATTGGCCATCTTGCTGATCTCCCTGTGATCCGCTGCGTTTCAGCCCATCAGGCTGGCGTGAATGTCTTCTGCGGCGTCGCGGCCCTCAGCCACGGCCGTGACGGTCAGATCGTCGCCCCCCGCAGCACAGTCGCCCCCGGCCCAGACCCCGTCCAGACTGGTGCGGCCCGCGCCGCTGACCTTGATCTTGCGTCCGTCGAGATCGGGCAGATCGCCGCCCTCCAGCGTCTGACCGATTGCCTTGAACACCTGGTCGGCGGCCAGTCGAAACGTCTGGCCGGTCGGTGTCAGATCGTTATCGGTATATTCGAACTCGATCTCGCGGACCGTGCCATTGCCGTGGATCGCCACAGGTTGCGCGTTGGTGATGATCCGCACCCCCTTCGAGGCCGCAAGATCCTGCTCATAGGGGCTGGCGTTCATCCGGTCGCGGCCCCGGCGATAGACCAGGCTCACATTCAGCGCGCCCAGCAGTTTCGCCTGCACGGCGGCATCCACCGCTGTCATCCCGCCGCCGATCACCACCACGTCGCGGCCCACCGGCAGGCTGGACAGATCGCTGGCCTGCCGCAACTCCGCGATGAAATCCACCGCGTTGGCGATGCCGTCCTTGTCTTCGGCCTCAAGTCCAAGCGCGTTCACCCCGCCCAGACCGATCCCGAGGAACACCGCGTCATGCGCGTCCTTCAGTTCGGCCAGCGTGATGTCGCGCCCCAGCCGTTTCCCTGTCTCGACGGTGATGCCGCCGATCTTCAGCAGCCAATCCACTTCACGCTCGGCAAAGCCGTCCACGCTCTTGTAGGCGGCGATGCCGTATTCGTTCAGCCCGCCGGGTTTGTCGCGCCCGTCATACATGGTCACGGCATGGCCCTTCATCGCCAGGCGATGCGCACAGGCCAGGCCCGCTGGCCCCGCGCCCACCACCGCAATCCGCTTGCCCGTGGGGGCGGCCCGGGTGAAGGGATGGGTCCCGGCCTCCATCAGCGTATCGGTTGCATAGCGCTGCAATTGCCCGATCAGCACCGGCTTGCCCTCGGCCGCCTCGCGCACGCATGCCTGTTCGCACAGCGTTTCCGTCGGACAGACGCGGGCGCACATGCCGCCCAGGATGTTCTGGCTGAGGATCGTTTCGGCGGCCGCCTCGGGTGTTCCCGTGGCGATCTGCCGTATGAACAGGGGGATGTCGATCTCGGTGGGGCAGGCGGTAATGCAGGGGGCGTCATGGCAGAAATAGCACCGATCCGCCGCGACCAGGGCCTCATGCCCATCCAGACTTGGATGCAGGTCCGAGAAATTCCGGGCATAGGTCGTCGGGTCAAGCCGACCGGCGACGATACCGGGGGTCAGCGAAGTATCACTCAAGGGAACCTCCACATGTTGGTGTGTGTTTCCCTCAGTATTCCACGATTCAAAATTTTATCAAACGGTAAAAATATGGCGTAAAACGCACTGTGATTTCAATGGGTTGACCCATGTCTTGGCGGCTTTGCGCGGTGGATGGGCTTGATTTCGGCTCCGCCCCGGACCCCTATCAGCGCGATTTTTCGTGATCGAACCGCTGGCGCGCGATCGCTTCGTTGCGATCGGCCTTTTGCTGATCCGTCAGCGCCTTTTCCACATAGTTCATATGCGCGATCACCGCGTCTCGGGCGCCGGTGGCGTCGCGGGCCTGCAAGGCCGTGTTGATCTGGCGATGCTGATCCAGAAGCGCGCCACGCGTCGTGTGCTGCTTGAACATGACCTGACGGTTGTAGAACACGCCTTCCTGCAACAGCTGATACATCGAGCGCATCATATGCAGCATGACGACGTTGTGACTGGCTTCGATGATGCCGATGTGAAACTCGGCATCGAGCCGCGCCTCGTCCTTGGGATTGGACTTGTCATGTGCCGCTTCCATCTTGTCGAATACGGTCTGGATGACCTTCAGATCGGTGTCCGATGCCAGGCGCGCGGCCCGCTCTGCAGCCAGCCCCTCCATGTCGCGCCGGAAGGCGATGTAGTCGAACACCGCCTCGTCATGGCCCGCGAACAGCCGGATCAACGCGGGCGAAAACGCGCTGCCCAGGACATCGGCCACGAAGATGCCCGCCCCGGCGCGGGTGCTCAGAAGGCCCTTGTCCTGCAACTCGGCGACCGCTTCGCGCAGCGACGGGCGCGATACGCCAAGCCGCTCGGCCAGTTCCCGTTCGGACGGCAGTCGCTCACCGGGGCGCAGGATACCCCGCAGGATCAGTTTCTCGATCTGGCGCGTGACGGCGGATGACAGCTTTTCGGGCGTGACTCTTTCAAAGGGCATGGCGCGATCCTGGACAAGTGGTCAGATCATATGACCGGAAAAACCCTGCGGCAAGCGTTCGCGCGGTCAGCCGCCCGACAGCCGCCAGCGCCCGATCTGCTCGGGCAGAAACGCCTCGACCGCGGCCGTCGCGATGACCAGGGTGTCGCCGGTTTCGGGGTTGGTCACGTTCTGGCCGCCCTTGACGGCGCGCACCTCGGCCCGGCCGCGTGGCAGGCCCCGTGCCAGCGCCGTCGTGTCCAGACGGTCGGGGTCCTGCACACCCACGGTGACCTGTACCCGCATCTGCCCATGTTCCAGCCCCGTGGTCTCGAAGATCGGCAAGGTGGAGTGCCGGATCGCGTCCTCGATCGCCCGGGCGGCGGCCTTCTGATAGTCCATGCCGTGCAAATCGTTGCCCATGCCCATCTCGATGATCACACGCCGCTCAGTCATCTGCCCGCTCCATGTCGAAACTCACCGAGATCGCGGCATTGGCGATCACCGTGGGGTTGCCGTCCCCATCGGGGCGCGGGATATCCAGCCCGCCATGGGCCGCCGTGACGCTGATTTGCCCATAGGGAAAGACCTTGGCCACCGCCGCGCAATCGACCGCGTCCGGCTCTTGCACGGCAATCTCCACATCGATGATCATCGCCGATTTGTCGAAGCCGTAAAGCTCGGCCATGTTGATCGAGTTGCGCCACAGCGCATCCTGCACGGCGCGCGTCGCGGCCTGCGTGTAATCGCGCCGGCGCAGGGACGTGCCCATGCCGAATTCTGTCAATACGCGGTGCTTGGTCATCTGTGTCCCTCAAGCGGTTGCCCTGCCTGATTGCCCGTTTCACCGGCCCTCGTCAATGCGAGGCAAAAAGCGCCACAGCCCCCACCACGATCAGGCTCAGCGCCCAGACAAGATCAAGGTTGAACCAGCTTTTCTTCAAAAAGGTCAAACCCAGCCAATAATAGACGCCCACCGCGATCAGCCCCCCCGATGCCGCCATGGCCAGCGTATGGGCCAGCGCCACAAGCCCCGCACGCAGCGCGTCGCTGCCCATCAGGCGGGCGGCGGCGACATGCCCGGCCTCTTGGGCGGCCGCATCGCACAGGCCCAGATAGATCGGCACCAGCATCAGCCCCGCGCCATGCGCCATCGCCGCCAGGAACGACCACAGCATCAGCCGCGAGGGCGGCACCCGCGCCAGGAACCTCGGATGCCGTCGGTTGATCAGAAGATAGACCCCCAGCCCGATCACCAGCACCGCCGCGCCGATGCGCAATTCGCGCTGCCACTCGACCAGCGTCACCATCACCGAGAACGGAAACAGCACCATCGCCATCGCCAGCAGATGTCCCGCCGCCAGCGCCAGCAACGCCTTGTAAAGCGCGCCCGCGCCGCGCTCCATCAGCGCGGCGGACACCGCCAGCGGCCAGCCCATGCCGGGATTGATGCCGTGATATATCCCCGAGGCGACAACGGCCCACCAAAGGGCCGTTGCCGTGCTTGCGTCCTCCACGCCTCAGACGGACGGGTAGCAGAAGCTGTCGGTGGAACAGTCTCCGCCTTCAAGGCGGATCTGATGCGCGCGGTAGCCTTCCGGGAACTCCACCCAGAAATCCTTGTCCAGCGTCAGCCCGCCATCGGCGCCCACATCGGCCTTGACCATCGCCGCGCCCCGATCGCCGGGATAGAACTGGTCATCCCATGTGGAATAGAGCGAATTGGTCCAATAGACCCGCTTGCCGTCGCGGCTGATCTCGACCATCTGCGGGCCATAGCCGAACGGCTTGCCGTTGGGATGCCTGGTGCCCTTGACGATCCCGCCAAGCTCCACCTTGCCGGCCAGTTTGGGCGCCATCGGATCGCTGACATCGTATTGATGCATCTCGCCGGTGCCCCAGCAGGCGACATAGAGAAACCTGTCATCAAGGCTCAGGTCGATATCGGTCACCAGCGGCGGCACCGCCTCGAACCCCTTGAGCAGCTCCGGCAGATCATCGGCGGCTGCCGGCTGGGGTGGGATGGTCACGGTTTTCCTGGCCTCGAAGGTGCCGTCCTCCTTGCGCCACCATGTCCAGATCGACCCTTCGAGATTGGTTGTATCCACCACGACGCCACAGAACCCGTATTCCTTGGCCGGGTCGTGGGCGGGGCGGATTTCCAGCGCCATCTGGTGGTTTTCGCCCAAGTCGATGGTCTGCACGTTCTTGCGCGCCCTCAGGTCCCAGAAATGGATGCTGTGGCCGTATTTGTTGGACAGCAGGTCCTCGGGCACGATGCCGTTCTCGAATTGCGGCGGCAGGCCCCATTCGGAACTGACCATGTAATTGCGTGGCAGGTTCCACCAGAAATCATACTGCTTGTCCTGCGCGCCCCGGTCCATCTCGTAGCGGCCGAGGATCTCGAAGGTTTCGCAATCCATGATGAAGATGCCCGGCGGGCCATCGGTGCCGTCCGGGCCACCGCCGCCCAAGGTGCTGACATAGATGCCCTCGGGGCCGCAATGGATGGTGTGGGGGCGCGAATAGCCGGTCTTGGCGAACACCTCTTCGGGCTCGATGATCTTGTGGATCTTGGCCTTGAGCGGCTCTTTCACGTCGATGATGTAGATCCGGCTCGAGCGGATACCGGGAATGATCAGGTAGCGCCGCTCGAGGAAGGCATGACCGCTCAGCGGCGACAGCGACGAAGAACAGGCGTTCCAGCCGAAATGGTGAAACTCGTCGCCCGTATTGGGCATGATGACCTGATGCACGATCTGGCCATAGCTCTTGGATGTGGGGTCGACATCGACAACCGCCAGACCGTCCGGCTGGCTGCCGTCAGGGCTTAGCATCAGGGTAAAGGCCAGGGTTTCGGCAGGGGCCTCCATGGCCAGTTTCGGTGTCGCGTGAAATGTCGGATCCGGGCGTAAATTCATTGGTGTTTCCTCCCTCTGATGACGCGATCCGGCGCAGCGACCGCGACGCGTCCAAGGGAAATCCTGCCACGGATTTTCGAATCCGCCAACGAATTCCGGACCACGCTGCCAAGGCAGGGTGGGAAATTGGCGTGATCCGGCTGTAATTTCAGGAATACATTCTCAGAATTCGACCCCGATCTGGGCCTTTATTCCGGATCGGAACGGGTGCTTGATCAGCTCCATCTCGGTCACCAGGTCCGCGATCTCGATCAGGTCGTCCTTGGCATTGCGCCCCGTCAGCACGACATGCGTCATATGCGGCTTTTCCTCGGCCAGGAATTGCACCACCTCGTCGATATCCAGGTAATCATAGCGCAGCGCGATGTTGATCTCGTCCAGCAGCACCATCTTGTGGCTCTCGTCCCGGATCAGCTCCTTGGCCTTTTCCCAGGCCGCCTGCGCCATTTCGATGTCGCGGTCCCGGTCCTGCGTCTCCCAGGTAAAGCCCTCGCCCATGGTGTGAAACGCGCAGGTATCGCCGAATTTCGACAGGATCAGATCGCGCTCTCCGGTGCTCATGCCGCCCTTGATGAACTGCACGACCGCACATTTCATGTCATGCGCGATGCAGCGGAAGATCATCCCGAACGCGGCCGAGGATTTGCCCTTGCCCTTGCCGGTATGAACGATGATCAGGCCCTTTTCATCTGTCTTGGTGGCCATGATCTTGTCGCGGGCGGCTTTCTTCTTGGCCATCTTGGCGGCGTGGCGGTCGCTGTCTTCGGTCATCTGGCGCGCGTCTCCCTATTGGAACAGACCCAAGACATAAGGTGCAATCAGGGCGGTTAGCAAGGCATTCAGCCCCATGCCGATCCCCGCAAAGGCGCCCGCCGTCTCATTGACCTGGAAGGCGCGCGCGGTGCCGATGCCATGCGCGGCGGTGCCCACCGCGAAACCGCGCGCGCGCCAGTCGGTGATGCGCAGCGCGTTCATCAGCGGCGTGACCACCACCGCCCCGATGATCCCGGTCAGGATCACCAGCGCTGCGGTCAATGTCGGCAACCCGCCCAGCTGTTCGGCGATGCCGATGGCCACCGGCGCCGTCGTCGATTTTGGCGCGAGCGATGCCAGCGTCGCCCCCTCGATCCCGAGCGCCGAAGCGATCCACAGGGCCGACGCCACCGCCGTCACCGATCCCACGATCAGCGCGCCCGCCATCGGCAGCAGCGCCCGGCGCACATGATGCAGGTTGACATAGAGCGGCCCGGCCAGCGCCACGGTCGCCGGTCCCAGCATGAAATGCACGAATTGCGCGCCCTCGAAATAGGTGGCGTAGGGCGTCGCCGTCGCCCACAGCACCCCTGCCAGCACCAGCATCGCCACCAGCACCGGGTTGACCACCGGATTTTGCCCGCTGGCGCGATAGGCCGCGTCCCCCAGCAGATAGGCCACCAGCGTCGCCGTCAGCCATAAAAGCGGCCCCTCTCTGAGGTAGGACCAGATCTCGGGAAACTCGGTCATGCGCTGTCCTTTCCGCCATTGCCGGTCAGACGCGCCAGCCCCACGAAGGTCAGCGCGCCCGCCGCCAGCGCCAGCACCGTGCTGCCAACCAGGGCCGCCAGCAGGGCCGGGCCGGACTGTCCAAGCGCCTCGGCATGGCTGATGACACCCACACCCGCCGGCACGAACAGCAAGGACAGATGCTTCAGGATGCCTTGCGATGTCGGCAGGACCCGCTCGGCCAGCCCGGGCCGGATCAGGAACCCCGCCAGCAACAGCGCCATGCCGATCACCGGCCCCGGCACCGGCAGGGCCAGCGCGCGGGCCAGCACCTCACCGGCCAGCTGGAACCCCAGTATGATTGCGATATTCAGGATCATGCGCGCCTCGTCTTCCTCTTGGTCCATCCCAGCATGGCCTGACATGCCTCCCTTGCACTGCCGCTTGTCAATCGGCCTGTCGTCAAGCCCTTAACCCTTCCTTAACCCGATTTGCACCAGTCTGCGGCGATGTACCTGATCCGCGTCATCTCCCTCGCGGGCCTGTTGGCCCTTCCCGGATGCAATATGCCCGGCCCTGCCTTTCGCGGGATCGATCCGGTGCGTGTCACCGTGGGGAAAAGCACCTTCGACGTGCGGGTCGATGGGCTGCGGGCTCAGGCGATCCGCCTCAACATGGAATGGGCGCCGGGCCGCGATGCGGTGGCACCGCGTGCGGTTGCCGCCATCGAACAGGTCAGCGGCTGCAGCGTCAGCCGGCTTGACGGGGATCAGGCGGTGATCGTTGCCGGGCTCGATTGTGGCGGCGGCGCCCCTCCCGTCCCGCCGGAACCGGCCAGCCTTGCTTGCGAGGTTGTCTTCATCGGTGGCGCCGAGGCCGATCTTTTCTGCGACCCGCTTCGCTGATCGCCTCTCGATCCCGCGACACCGTCCGTCAGGCCGGAGGAGCACCGCCCCCCCGCACCGCCTCGATCCGCGCCCGCGCCGAGTTCGAACGCGGCATCCAAAGCCCGCGCTCGATCGCTTCGGCCAGCCGCTCCGCGATCTCCCTCAGGGCGGGCGCGTTGTGCTCGGCGATGAAATCGCGCGTGTCCTCATCCTCGACAAAGGCCGCCTCGACCAGGTCGAAATGATGGCTGCGCACCGCCCCGGTGGTGGCCGCGAAGGCAAACAGGTAATCCACCGTCGCCGCGATCTCGAACGCGCCCTTGTAGCCGTGCCGCTTCACGCCCTCGATCCATTTCGGATTGACCACGCGCGATCGCACCACGCGCCCGATCTCATCCTCCAGCGTGCGGATCACCGGGCGTTCGGGCCGCGAATGATCGTTGTGATAGATCGGCCGGTCCTGCCCCTGTAGCGTGCTGACGGCGGCCGCCGCGCCGCCCTCGAACTGGTAGTAATCGTCGCTGTCCAGCAGGTCATGCTCGCGGTTGTCCTGGTTCTGCACGATCGCCTCGGTCTGGCGCAGCCGCGCCTCGAAGCCTTCCCGGTCAGGCCGGCCCTCTTCGGCGGCGCCGTAGGCATAGCTGCCCCAGGTCAGATAGGCTTCCGCCAGGTCGGCCTTGTCGGCCCAAAGCCGTTCATCGATCAGCGCCTGCAGCCCCGCGCCATAGGCGCCGGGCTTGGCGCCATAGACCCGCGCGCTCACCCCCTCGCGGCTGGCGCGGGCGGCGGCGGGGTTCAGATCCTCGGGCTCGTCCATTTCCATCACGGCGCGCGCGGCACTGTCGAACAAGGCGATCAACTGTGGAAAGGCGTCCCGGAAAAACCCCGAAATGCGCAGTGTCACATCCACCCTCGGCCGTCCAAGAACGCCCTGCGGCAAGACCTCGAAGCCGGTGACGCGGCGATTGGCGCTGTCCCATCGGGGCTTGACGCCCATCAGCGCCATGGCCTGCGCGATGTCATCGCCGCCGGTGCGCATGTTGGCCGTGCCCCAGGCCGTCAGCAGCATCGTGCGTGGCCAGTCGCCATGCGTCTGCAGGTGTTTTTCAATGAGCAGATTGGCCGATTTCCACCCCAGGGCCCAGGCGGTCGGCGTCGGCACCGCGCGGCTGTCCACGCTGTAGAAATTCCGACCGGTCGGCAGCGTATCAAGCCGCCCGCGTGTCGGTGCGCCCGACGGCCCGGGCGCCACGAAGCGCCCGGCCAGCGCAGTCAGCAGCCCGCGCCCCTCGTTCGGTCCGCAGGCGCGCAGGGCAGGGCGCACATGGCTTTCCACATGCGCCATGACCGCGCCGCTTTGCGGCCCTTGCGGGCGCGCCTCGCCCTCCAGCAGCCGTGCCGCCAGCGCCTCGAGCCGCTCCACCGTGTCGCCCGCGCTGCGCCATGCGCACTGGGCCAGCCCGGTCAGCACCTCGGGCCGTGGCCCCTCCCACCGGGCCGCCATGTCGCAGTCCAGCGGATCGAAGCCCAGCTCCAGATCCTCCGCCAGCGCCCGGATGATCGAGGCATCGCCGCCCTTGCCCTGGCCCCGTGGCACCCGCAGCAACGCAATCGTCAGATCGCGCTCCAGCCGTCCCTCGGGCGACTGGCCGAACACATGCAGCCCGTCGCGGATCTGCGCCTCTTTCAGCTCGCACAGATAGGCGTCGAGCCGGGCCAGATCGCCGTCCTCGTCCTCTCCGGTCAGGCCCACATCCTTGTCCAGCCCCGTCGCGGCACTCAGGCTCAGGATCTCGCGCCGCAGATGGGCGATGCGGCGCGGATCGACGCCCGCCGCCTCGTAATATTCATCGACCAGCGCCTCCAGGTCCCGCAGCGGCCCATAGGTTTCCGCGCGGGTCAGCGGCGGGGTCAGGTGATCCACGATCACCGCCTGCGCGCGCCGCTTGGCCTGCGTGCCCTCGCCGGGATCGTTGACGATGAAGGGATAGACATGCGGCACCGGCCCCAGCACCGCCTCGGGCCAGCAGTCGCCCGACAGCGCCACCGCCTTGCCCGGCAGCCACTCCAGGTTGCCATGCTTGCCCATATGCACGATCGCCTGCGCGCCGAACCGGTGGCGCAGCCAGATATAGAACGCCAGGTAGTTATGCGGCGGCACCAGGTCGGGCGAGTGATAAGTGTCCGTGGGATCGATATTGTAGCCGCGCGCCGGTTGCACGCCCACCACGACATTGCCGAATTCCAGCACCGACAGCGCGAAATGCCCATCCTCTGCCGCGCCGGGGATGAAGAACGGATCGGCCTCGGGTGCGCCCCAGCGGCTCTCCATCGCCTCGCGCAAGGCCCAGGGCAATTGCCCATAGGCGGCCCGGTACTCGGCCAGGGGCAGGTGCACACCGCCCTCGCGCTCGGCCCGGTCGGTCAGCCAGTTGGTCGGCCCCGCCATCACCGCGCGCATCAGCGCGTCACTGTCCTCGGGCATCCCCGTCACGCTGTATCCCGCCTCGGCCAGCAGGCGCAGCACATGCACCGTGCCCGCCGGTGTATCAAGGCCGACGCCATTGGCCAGCCGCCCATCCTTGTTGGGGTAATTCGCCAGCACCAGCGCCAGTTTGCGCTGCCCCTCGGGTGTGCGGCGCAAGCCGGCCCAGTTGCGTGCCAGCTCGGCCACGAACTCCACCCGGTCTCCTTGCGCGCGGTAGGTGGCGATCGGGCATTCGGTGGCCTCGTCGAAAAACGCCTCCCCCTTGAAGCTGACCGCCCGGCTCAGCACCCGGCCATCCACTTCCGGCAAGGCCACGTTCATCGCGATGTCGCGTGCCGACAGGCCGCTCAACCCCTCGGCCCAGGCCTCTTCGCTCGATCCCGCCAGCACCACCTGGAAGACAGGTGCGCCCTCGGCCTCCGGCATCGTCAGCGGGTTCGCCGGGCCGCTGTCGCCCTCATGCGGCGATCCCACCGCGAAGGAGGTGCAGTTCAGGATCACCGACGGCGGCGCTTGGGTGAACAGATGCTCCAGCGTTGCCACCGATACCGGATCCTTGAGCGACGCCACGAAGATCGGCAGCGGGTTCAGCCCCGCGCGCAACAGGGCCTTCACCAGCCGGTTGATCGGGTTGAGCCCCGCACCCTGCACCAGCGCCCGGTAGAACACCAAGGGCACCACCGGCGCGCCCGTTTGCCAATTGGCCTTCGCCGCGTCCAGGTCAGCCACACCCGCGCCGGGCCAATAGACACCGGCCCTCAACAGGGGCCGCGCCGCCTCGGGCCGCGCGCCATCCTCCAGCATGGCCTTTGTATAGTCCAGTAAATTGGCCGCGTTCTCGGGCCCGCCTTCCACCAGGTAGCCCCAGAGCGCGTCGTAATCCGCATCCTCCACCGTCGACAGGTCGCGCAGCTCGGCATCGGGCTTGTCGTCACCGGGCAACAACGCCAGCGGCACCCCGGCCTCGGCGCAGCGCGCGGCATATTGCTCGGCGCCGTATTTCCAGTAGCCCACGCCGCCCAGCACCCGTGCGATCACCAGCCGCGAGCGTGTGGCGCAGTGATCCAGATGCAGATCGACAGACATCGGGTGCTGCAGATGCGTCAGGTTGGCCAGCCGCAGGCCGGGCGGTGCCGCCATCTCGCTGCGCGCCGTGCTCAGGGCCGCCAGCTCGGTATCGGCGGCCGAGATGAAAACCACATCCGACGGGCTTTGGCCCAGATCGACCGGTTCCTTGCCATCGTCGATCGAGCCGGGTGTGGCAGCGAGCAGATGCATCTGTCTTGGGCCTTTCTGTTGCGGCGGTCGCTCCGCCTGTCCTCGGGCGTGCTGTCCGGGACCGGATCAGCACGCGGTCAGGTGTTTTTCCATGTATACGCTTGTCTGGTTGGGCCTGTAGTCGCCGAAAATCCCGCAAGGCGCAAACCCGTGCCGCTCGTAAAGCCGCATCGCGTCACCAAGCGCCTCGCCGGTCTCCAGCCGCAGGCAGGGCAGGGCGCGGGCGCGCGCCTCATCCTCGATCCGCCGCAGCAGGGCCGCACCCACACCCTTGCCCCGGGCCTCGGGTGCGGTGAACATCGCTTTCACCTCGCCATAGCCGGGCCGGATCGCCAGCGCCCCGACCCCAAGGATTTCGGGGGCGCGATTGGCCCGCGCGGTGAAGAACGCCACATCCTCGCCGCACAGATCCTCGATGGACAAGCCATAGCAATCCTCGGCCGGGAACAGCGCATGCATCAGCGCATGGCTCGCCTCCAGCAGGGCGCGCGGGCCGGGCGCGCGCGGATCACCCGGCTCGACGATCAGCATCAGGCCGACAGCGCCCGTTCGATCGCCGCCCGGTCCAGCCCCGCCTGACCGATCACCACCAGCCTTGTTTCGCGGGCCTCCGTGCCGAAGGGGCGATCGAAATAGCTGTCCACCCTTGGCCCCACCGCCTGGAGCGTCAGGCGCATCGGCTTGCCTTCGACCGCCGCAAATCCCTTGAGACGCAGGATATCATGCGCGCGGATCACATCGGCGACCTGTGCGGCGAAACTGGCCGGATCGGCGATCTCGGGGCGGGTCACGACAAAGGATTCGAACGCGTCATGATCGTGGTCGTGATGGTGATGATGATCGTGATCATGGTCATCGTGGTCATGATCGTGATCGTCGTGGTGATCGTCATGATCGTCATCATGGCCATGGTGATGGTGGATCTCGTGGCGCGCGTCCATATCGGTCTCGGCGCCCACACCCTGACCCAGCAACACATCCAGCGGCAGCGCCCCCATCGTGGCCTTGATCACCTGCACCCCGTCACGGCTGTCGCGGCGCAGCCTGTCCACCAGCTCGGCCGCCTCGGCCTCGGCCAGAAGGTCGGCCTTGTTCACCACGATCATGTCGGCGCAGGCCACCTGGTCGGCGAACAGCTCGGACAGCGGCGTCTCGTGGTCCAGGTTCTCGTCCTGCGCGCGCTGCGCGTCCACGGCGGCCACATCATGCGCGAAACGGCCCTCGGTCACGGCCTTGCCATCGACCACCGTCACCACCCCGTCCACCGTGACGCGGGTGGAAATCTCGGGCCAGTTGAAGGCGCGCACCAGCGGTTGCGGCAGCGCCAGCCCGCTGGTCTCGATCACGATGTGATCGGGCGTGGTCTCGCGGTCCAGCAGCTTTTGCATGGTGGGAATGAAATCATCCGCCACGGTGCAGCAGATGCAGCCGTTGCTCAGTTCCATCACGTCCTCGTCGGCGCAGCCCTCGATGCCACACCCCTTTAGGATGTCGCCATCGACGCCAAGATCGCCGAATTCATTGATGATCAGCGCGATACGCTTGCCGTTGGCATTCTCCAGCATGTGCCGGATCAGGGTGGTCTTTCCGGCCCCGAGGAAGCCGGTCACGACCGTTGCGGGAATCTTGGCGGGCATCAGGGTCTCTCCTTGACATACGGGTCTGCGCGATCTGCGCTCAGTCGATCACCACGGGGATCGTGGCCTCGATGGGCTGGCCGTTGCGGGCCAGTTGTGAATGGTCGTTGGCGTTCAATGTGACGCGGATCTCGTGGGTGCCTTTCGGCAGCGCCAGAAGCTGCACCCAGGGGCTGTAGGCGCGGGGCATCTTGACCCCGTTGACATGGACATGGGCGTGGCCGTGACCCGGCACATGCTGGCCGTTCACCCCCTCGGGATCAAAGGTGAAGCCGGTAACACCGATATGGAGGTTCCGGCTCTGTGGCCCGTCGGGATGAATGCTCAGCGTCAATAGCGGCGCCACGTTCCCCACTTCGGTGAGGGTCTTGTGATCGTGGCTGCCGTCCTGTCCATGATCGTGGGCCGCGTGGTCATGGGCGATATCCGCCGACATCTCGGGCGGCTCCTGCGCCGTGGTTCCGGCACCCAGCACAAAGCCCAGCCCGACCCCCAGAAACAGACCTGTCGCCAAAAGGATCACGCTCCGCGGCATGGCTCTCTCATCAACCGGAACGGGGCGGGTGCGGTGCGGTCATGGCCCGCACCGCACCCGCCCTTGGCTTGTCCTTGTCAGCCGGCGATCATGCCCATCAACGGGCCTTCCGCGATCTCGAGGCACAGGAACACCCCGACACCGGCAACCATCGCACCGACAAGGCGCGCGTTGACCGATGCCGCCTCGGTGGCGCCCAGCAGCTTTTCAGCCGCCCAGCCCGCGGCGATCGCGATGGCATACTGGATCACGCCCAGGCCGATCAGGTACCCGCCCAGCACGGCCGCGCTCACGCCGCCTTCCTGTGCGGCGATGCTGTCACCGAAGGCCGAGCCGTGGAACAGGCCGAAGGCCGCGAACAGCGCCACAGCCGTGCCTGCGCCCAAGCTGCGCCCCGACAGCACGATGCCGCCAACCGCCAGCAGCGACACCGCGATCATCGCTTCCTTCACCGGCATGGCGATCCCGGCATACATCAGGCCGCAGCCCGCCAGCATGGCGGCGACATAGGCCGCAGGCGCCAACAGGCGGCGGCTGGTGAACAGCGCCGCGACACCCATGGCGATGACGAAAAACAGGTGGTCGAAGCCCAGAACCGGATGCCCGACGCCCGACAACAGGCCCTGCACGAACGTGTCCATGGGTTGTCCGGCCATCGGGTGATGGGCCAGCGCGGGTGTCGCGCCAAGCGTCGCGGCGGCGATGGTGATATATTTCTTCATGTCTGTCCCCTTCGGGTCTTTGCTGAAGGGGGGTAGCGTCCGAAGGTCCGCCAGACGCACTGCGCCTGTCTCGGTCCCTCAACGGCACACCCCGTCCGTTGTTTGTGGGCCGGGCGTGAACGCCCGTTGCATGGCCGGTCTCCTGGCTCGCGGGTCACTGCGGGCATCGGCCTTCCCGGGTCTCCCCAGTGGCAAAGTGATGCCCGCTCTCCGCACACAGTCGCGGGGGCGGCTGACGATTGGGCGCCCGACATGGGTCCGCCATCACGTCATTCCCTGTTTCATCCCTGGCGCTTTGCACCATTGCTGGGAACCATACACCCTCCGGTATGACGGCGCCGCCCTGTTGCGTCAAGAACGATTCCGACCGCTCCCTGCCTGTCCGCGCCATGCCCCGCCGCCCCGCCGTCTTGTGGCCAAGCCAGGCCTGTGGTGGCGAAAACCTGCTCGTTGAGGCATATATCTTGTGGATAAGCCCGCCTGATCACCCATATCGTGGGGTTTGTCGTTGACAGAAGCGCCAGCCGCCCCTCACATTTATTCCAATGTGCGGAATCATTGCCCGAGGTGCCCTTGCAGTTCACCAAGCTCAGACTGACCGGCTTCAAAAGCTTCGTCGACCCGACCGACCTGCATATCAAGCATGGCCTGACCGGGGTTGTCGGGCCGAACGGCTGCGGCAAGTCGAACCTGCTCGAGGCGCTGCGCTGCGTGATGGGCGAAAACCGCCCCACGGCCATGCGCGGCGGCGGGATGGAGGATGTGATCTTCGCCGGCGCCGCCTCGCGCTCGGCCCGCAACTTCGCCGAAGTATCCATCCAGATCGACAATGCCGACCGCCTCGCGCCCTCGGGCTTCAACGACAGCGATCACCTCGAAATCGTCCGCCGCATCACCCGCGACGTGGGCAGCGCCTACAAGGTCAACGGCAAGGACGTGCGCGCGCGTGACGTGCAGATGCTCTTTGCCGATGCCTCGACCGGGGCGCATTCGCCCGCCCTCGTGCGGCAGGGCCAGATCTCCGAACTGATCAACGCCAAGCCCAAGGCCCGCCGCCGCATCCTAGAAGAGGCCGCGGGCATCTCGGGCCTCTATCAGCGCCGCCACGAGGCCGAACTCAAGCTGCGTGGCGCCGAACAGAACCTCGCGCGGGTCGATGACGTGATCGAACAGCTGGCCAACCAGCTCGCGCAACTGGCCCGTCAGGCCCGTCAGGCCGCCCGCTACCGTGCCATCGGCGATGAGCTGCGCCTTGCCGAGGGCCTTTTGCTCTATCGCCGCTGGAAAGAAGCCGACGAGGCCCGCGCCCGCGCAGACCAGGAACTGCGCGAACGCACCACCGCCGCCGCCCAGGCCGAAGCCGCCGCCCGTGCCGCCGCCAAGGCCCGCGCCGCCGCCGACGATGCCCTGCCCCCCCTGCGTGAGGAAGAGGCGATCGCCGCCGCCATCCTCCAGCGCCTTCAGGTCCATCGCGACACCCTCAACGAACAAGAGGAAAACGCCCGCGCCCGGATCGAAACCCTCGAGGGCCGGATCGAACAGCTGACCCGCGACATGGAGCGTGAAGCGGGATTGAACCGCGATGCCGGCGAAACCATCGACCGGCTCGAATGGGAAGCCCGCGAACTGGCCAAGGCCGGCGAGGGGCATCAGGACCGGCTCGACGTGGCCGCCGAAGTGGCCCGCGACGCGGCCCAGATCCTGCAGGACCGCGAAACCCATCTTAGCGAACTGACCGAGGATGTCGCCCGCCTCGCCGCGCGCCACCAATCCGCGCAACGCTTTCTGTCGGACAGCCGCAAGACCCTCGAGAAAAGCGAGGCCGAAGCCGCCCGCGCCCGCGATGCAGCCGGCACCGCGCGGGATGCGCTGGCGCAGGCCGGCCGCGATTTCGAAACGGCGCAAGCCGCCGAAGCGGCCGCCGTGGCCAAGGCCGCCGCCGCCGAAGAAGCGCTCAATGCCGCCGATGACGCGCGCGCCGAAACCCAGACCCGCGAAGCGACCGCCCGCTCGGAACGCTCCGAAGCCGAAGGCGAGTTGAACGCGCTCTCCGCCGAAGTGACGGCGCTGGCGCGGCTCGTGCAGCGCGACACCGCCGAAGGCGGCCAGATCCTCGATCTTTTGCAGGTGGCGCCCGGCTATGAAAAGGCGCTCGGCGCGGCGCTGGCCGACGATCTGCGCGCGCCCCAGGTCGATGCTGATGGCCCGTCCGGCTGGGCGCTCCTGCCCGGCTATCCGCAGTCACAGACCCTTCCCGACGGGGTCACTGCCCTCTCGGCGCATGTCAACGTGCCCGAAGTCCTGGTGCGCCGCATGTCCCAGATCGGCCTTGTCGATCCCGAGGATGGCCCCCGCCTGCAACCCCTGCTCAAGCCCGGTCAGCGCCTGGTCACTACCGAAGGCGATCTGTGGCGGTGGGACGGATTTCGCGCCTGGGCCGAGGATGCGCCCTCCGCCGCCGCCCTGCGCCTCCAGCAGCTCAACCGCCTGGAAGAGCTCAAGCAGCAGATGGCCCATGCCTCTGCCCGCGCCGAAGGCGCCGTGCGGGCCCATGAAACCCTGCGCCAGCGCCTTGCCGATCTGACCGAGGCCGACCGCCAGGCCCGCGAGGCCCGCCGCGCCGCCGATGCCGAAATGACCCAGGCCAACCGCGCCCTCAGCCGCGCCGAGGCCGACCGCAACCTTGCCGAATCCAAGCTCGAATCCCTGGGTCTTGCCGTCACCCGCCACGAGGAAGAAGCGCTCGCCGCCCGCACCCAGCTGGCCGAGGCCGAAAAAGGCGTCCGGGATCTGGGCGATCTCGATGCCGCCCGCGCCGAGGTGGAAGACGTCAAGATGACGGTCGAAGCGGCCCGCATGACCATGATGGCCAAGCGCTCCGCCCATGACGAATTGCGCCGCGAAGGCGAAGCCCGCGTGCGCCGCTCACAGGAAGTGACCAAGGAAATCAGCGGCTGGAAACACCGTCTGGACACCGCCGAAAAGCGCAGCGCCGAATTGGCCGAACGCAAGGAGGCCGCACAGTCCGAACTGGCCGAAGCCTCCGCCCGCCCCGAGGAACTGGCCGCCAAGCGCGCCGAACTGGGCACCGAGATCGACAAGGCCGACGCCCGCCGCGCCGCTGCCGCCGATGCGCTTTCGGTCGCCGAAGGGGCGGCCCGCGATGCCATCACCGCCGAACGTGACGCCGAACGCCAGGCTTCCGAGGCCCGCGAGGCCCGCGCCCGCTCCGAGGCCCGCGCCGACGCCGCCCGCGAAAGCGTGGCCTATGCCGCCGAACGCATCGCCGAAGATCAGGACACCACGCCCGACAAGCTGCTCGAACAGCTGGGCGCCGACCCGGACAGCATGCCCGCCTCGGACGCGATCGAAGCCGATGTGAACCGCCTCAAGCGGCAACGCGACGCGCTCGGCGCCGTCAACCTGCGCGCCGAGGAAGACGCCCGCGAGGTGCAGCAGGAACACGACACCCTCGTGTCCGAGAAAGAGGATCTCGAACAGGCGATCCGCGAATTGCGCAACGGCATCGCCGGGCTCAACCGCGAGGGGCGTGAACGGCTCCTGACCGCGTTCGAGCAGGTCAATTCCAACTTCGCCATGCTCTTCACCCATCTCTTCGGTGGCGGCGAGGCCAATCTCGTGATGGTCGAAAGCGACGATCCGCTGGATGCCGGCCTTGAAATCATGTGCCAGCCGCCGGGCAAGAAACTGGCCACGCTCTCGCTGTTGTCCGGGGGCGAACAGACCCTCACGGCGCTGGCGCTGATCTTCGCGGTGTTCCTCGCAAACCCCGCCCCGATCTGTGTCTTGGACGAGGTCGACGCCCCGCTCGATGACGCCAATGTGGGCCGTTTCTGCGATCTCCTCGACGAAATGTGCCGCCGCACCGAAACCCGCTTTCTCATCATCACCCACCACGCCGTCACCATGAGCCGCATGGACCGCCTCTTTGGCGTGACGATGGCCGAACAGGGCGTCAGCCAGCTGGTGTCGGTCGATCTCAAGAAGGCCGAGGCGATGGTCGCCTGACACCGCAAACGCGGCTCTCCCTCAACAGGATTTACCTTTCCTTAATTCCGCTGCCGTCCACTGCACAGGCTGCAACCCTTTGCAGTGGAAGGAGGTGGTGGACCTGACCGAAAGAAACTTTCGTAAATGGATGGTGGCCATTGCAGCGGGATCGCTGTTGATCGCCATCATCCGGCTTTGGATAGGGCGATGACCCCTTGAAAAAGTCAGGCCCGGCAGAGCGCCAACTCTGCCGGGCCATCTGGTTCAGTGGTGAAACTGACCGAACTTTCGCATACCCATCATCCTGCACAAACCTTGCCAAAAAGTAAACCCGCCCGCGCGCCCGTGGTTGACCGGACCGGCTGTCTTCCCCTTGCCACATCCGCCGGGCCTTCGATCCGGACAACCTCGACAAGACCAGCCGGCCGGGCTAGCACCTGTACCGATGGCACCCGCCCCGGAGACCGCATCCCGATGACCCTCTTGCTCCGCCTTGTCGCGCTCCTGGCCCTGCCTTTGCTGGCCGCCTGTGCCGGGCATCCGGGCGGCCCGCCCCCTGGTACGCCGCAGGACAAGGCGCGTCTCGAACAGGCCATTCTCGCGCTTGGTCCCGGCATCGACCCCGCCGAGGCCAGCCGCGCGGCACAGATCGCCTACGACCACACCTACCAGCTCTCGCGCGAATACCAGATCACCGATCCGCCCATCGTCCACAACACCAAGGTCAACATGGGCCTCAAGCCGCGTGGCCTGTGCTGGCACTGGGCCAAGGATATCGAAGACCGTCTCAACCTGGAAAACTTCGCCACGCTCCGGATGCACCGCGCCATCGCCAATGCCGACAATATCCGGCTCGAACATTCCACCGCCATCATCAGCCGTGCGGGCGACAGCATGTATGACGGCATCGTGCTGGATCCCTGGCGCAAGGGGGGCGTGCTGTTCTGGGCGCGGCTGCCCGACGACACCCGCTACGACTGGTACCCCCGCAACGAGGTTCTGGCCGCCAAGCTGGGCCATGACCGCGCACAGGCGCTTCTGGCGACGATCGGCGAAACCATCGACACGCCGCGCGCCACCTCCCCCCCGATCAACTGACCGGACCGCTTCAAAGCCGGTTCAGCAAGGCCCGTGTCGGCCAGGCATCGGCGGGCAGGCCCAGTTCCTGCTGGACATCCTGCACCGCCGCGCGTGTGCCCGCGCCCAGGATGCCGTCGATCCCGCCCACATCATAGCCGCGCGCCGCCAGCTTGCGCTGCAGCGCTTTCATGTCCTCGCCCGACAGCCCCTGATCCGGATTGCCCGCGTCGAACACCGGCGCGCCCTGCAGACGGTTGGCGAAATAGGCGGCGGTCATCACGTAGACAAAACTCTGGTTCCACTCGAAATAGACGCGGAAATTCGGATAGGCCAAAAAGGCCGGCCCGCCGCGCCCCTGTGGCAGCAACAGGCTGGCCGGCAGGCCCCCCGCAATCTCTCCATGCCTCGGGCGCACACCCATCTCAGCCCAGTCCGCGCCCGGCTTCTGCGTGCGCAGCCCGCTCTGCGACCAATCCATGTCGCCCGGCACCGTCACCTCCTGCAACCACGGCTCATCGGGCCGCCAGCCCAGCGCGCTCAGCATCCGGGCGCCCGACAGCAGCGCATCGGCGGGCGAGCTGGTCAGCCGCACATGCCCGTCCCCATCCCCGTCCGAGCCGTGCTCGATGATGTCGCGCGGCAGCATCTGCACCATGCCGATCTCACCGGCCCAGGCCCCCTTGGTGGTCCCGGGGTCCAGATCGCCGTTTTCATACAGTTCCAGCGCCGCAAAGATCTGTGGCCGGAACAGCTCGGGCCGCCGGCAATCATGTGCCAGCGTGACCAGCGCGTTGACCGTGTTGTAATCGCCCTGGACCGCGCCGTAATCCGTCTCGAACGCCCAGAACGCCAGAAGCACGCCCCGGTCGATCCCGTAATCGCGCTCGATCCTGTCGAAGATCGCATCATGCCGCTGGCCCATGTCCCGGCCCTTGGTCATCCGGTTCTGGCTGATCAGGCGGCGGGCGAAATCGGTGAACGGCATCTGGAACACGCCCTGCCTGCGATCCGCCTGCAACACCGCCGGATCCTGCCGGACCCCTCCAAGGAAACGCTCCACCGTGGCGGGCGCATGGCCGCGTGCCACGGCCTCTTGCTTCAGCGCGCCGACGAAACCGGCAAAACTGCCGCCGCACTCCTGGGCGCTCAGCGGTGTGGCACCCAGCGCCAGGACAGGGATCAGGGTCAAGATACGCATGACAGGACTTTCCTTTAACCGACACGGCACACCCTAAGCCAACCGGATGCGTCCGCAAACACTCGTGAATATCACAAAACCGACAGGCGGCTCAGCCCGCGATCGCCCCGATCACCACAACCAGCACCAGGGCCACAGCCCATGTCCGCCATAGGGCCGCACAGGCGGCGTCGATGTCCCGCGCGCCGATATCCTTGCGGCCGAACCCGTGCACATGGTCGAAATGCTGCAACCGCCCGTCATAGGATCGCGGCCCCGACAGCGCCACGTCCAGCGCGCGCGCCATCGCCGCCTCGGGCCAGCCGGCATTGGGCGAGCGGTGCTTTCGCGCATCCGCCGCAATCCCGCTCCAGCCAGCCCGCAGGCCCGATAGCCCGCCATGCATCACCGCGATCAGCACCGTGGTCAGCCGCGCCGGGATCACGTTCAGCACATCGTCCAGCCTTGCCGCCGCCCAGCCGAACGCCTCGTGGCGCGGGGTGCGATAGCCGATCATCGAATCGGCGGTGTTGGTGATCTTGTACAAAAGCAGCCCCGGCAGCCCCGCCACCAGGAACCAGAAGGCCGGCGCGATCACCCCGTCGCTCAGGTTTTCGGCCGCCGATTCGATCGCCGCGCGGGCGACATCGGCCTCGCCCATCTCGGCGGTGTCGCGCCCCACGATCATCGCCACCGCGCGCTTGCCCTCGCCCAGCGACAACCGCAGCCCATCGGCCACCGCGCGCACATGATCCACCAGCGATCTTTGCGCCAGCAGCACGGCGGCCACCAGCAGCTCCACGGGCCAGCCCGCCAGCCCCAGCAGCCAGCCCAGCACCACCGCACCGCCCGCCAGCACCGCCATCGCCGCGATGCCCTTGGCACGCCGCGCAGGCCCTGCATTCCAACGGGCGTCCAGCCAGCCCACCGCGCGTCCCATCAGGACCGCCGGATGCGGCGCCCGCGCCCACAGCCAGCGCGGCTCTCCGAAGGCGGCGTCCAGCACCATCGCGAACGCCAGGATCAGGGCCGTGGTCATAGCGCTGCCTCCACCTGTGGCCATTGGTCGGGTCCGGGCAGGCCAAGCCGCAGCCACCTGTCCGAATAGGGAAACACCCGGCTCCACACATGATGCCGGGCCAGCCGCTCCTGCCATGCGGCGGCGTCGCCCACATCATAAAGCCGGAAAAGCGCGCAGCCGCCGACATGTTCGGCCCCGGCCCCTGTCATCAGAAGGTCCAGCCGCGCCGCGTCCTCGGTCAGGCGGGCGCGTGTCCGCTCGGCCCAATCCCCGTCGCTCAGCGCCGCGTGCCCGATCCTCAATGCCGGGCCAGATACCGGCCACGGCCCCAGCAGCGCCTCCAGCCCCTCGATCATCTCCGGATCGCCAATCGCAAAGCCCAGTCGCAGACCCGCCAGGCCCCAGAACTTGCCAAAGCTTTTCAGCACGATGACACCGGGCCGCTCCGCGTGGCCGATCAGCGACCGCTCGGGGGCGACATCGGCAAAGCTTTCATCCACCACCATCAGCCCCGCCTGCAGGCTTGCCGCGTCATGCCAACGCCCGGTGGGATTGTTGGGATGCACGATCACCCGTGCCTGCGTGGTGGGCCCCTCGGTGTCGATCACCTGCCAGCCATGCGCGGCAAAGGCGGCGGCATGTTCGTTATAGGTCGGGCCGGGAACATGCACCCGGCCTGCCGCCATCAGCCCCGGCAGCCGCGCGATCAGCGCCGAGGCACCGGGTGCCGCCAGCACCGCCGCCCCCTCGGGCACATCCCAGAACGCCCGTGCCGCCGCGATCAGCGCCTCCTGTGCACCCCGGTCGGGCAGGGCGGTCCAGGCGTCTTTCGGCAGCTCGGGCAGCGGGTAGGGCACCGGGTTGATCCCGGTGGACAGGTCGACCCACGCCTCTCTTGTGCCGCCATGGCGGGCCACGGCGGCATCCAGACCTCCGCCATGATCGCGCGGGGCGGTCACGCCGGTCAGTCTCCGGCTTGCGGCAGCGGCGGGTGGCGGGTCACGAAATGGCCCTTCACCCCCTGTGGCCATTGCTTGAACGGCACCTGCCCGGTGCCGCTTTGGGCGTGCAGCTCGGCATAATCGACGATCGCTTGCGCGGCGTCGTCATCGGGGGCGAACCGGCCCAGCGTATAGGCCAGCTTGCCCTCGGCCTGGATCGCCACGTTGCAGCCATGCCCGCAGCCCATCAGGCACGACACCCGCCGCGTGCGCACATCGCGCCCTTCGGCGTGGCGCTCGACCCGTTCGGCCAGCTCTTCGCCATGACTGCGCGTGTGTGTGCTCTCGTCCCAATCGTCGCGCTTGCAGGTGTCGCAGATCGTGATCCAGGTGGTCATGTCATGCCTCTCTTGCGGTTCGGTGCCTTTCAAACCCGGATTCGTCCGCGGTGACAAGCGGGGTTTGGCCTGTTCCCGCCTCCTCTGCGCCCGCGTTAACGATTTGTTAACGCTTCGGGCCAAACAAGGGGAGGGTCCGGGCCATGGATGGTGACCGGTCAGGGGGATGAATGGATGTTCTGATCGTCGAAAGCGATCCGGCGCTCGGGGCGCTTTGGGCGCGCCACCTGCAACGCCACGGCATGGGCGTGTGGCTCGAAACCACGCAGGCAGGGGCCGCGCATGCGCTTGGTGTGCGGCGCTTCGACATCATCATCCTCGATATCGTGCTGGATGAGGGCAGCGCGCTGGCGATCTCGGATCTGGCGGGCTACCGCCATCCCGACACGCGGGTGATCTTCGTGACCGACAGCGCGTTCTTCTCGGATGGCTCGATCTTCGCGGTCAGCCAGAACGCCTGCGCCTTCCTGCAATCCGACACCCCGCCCGAGGACCTGACCGCCATGGTCGAACATTACGGCCGGCCGTCCTGACACCTGCCGCAGGCCGTCTCAGCCGGCGGTGGTCACGATCTGCGACCGGCGCTCCAGCGTGCGATGCACCGGGCAGCGATCGGCGATGTCCAGCAGCCTTTCGCGCTGTGCCGCATCGAGGTCGCCGTGCAGCCGCACGACCCGCGTGAACCGATCCGCCTTGGCCTCGCTGCCGGTGCCGGCGTCCTGCGCGTGGACCTTGTCGTGGCTCACATCGACACTGACCTGCGTCAACGGCCAGCCCTTGCGCCGCGCATACATCCGGATGGTCATCGAGGTGCAGGCGCCCAAGCCCGCCGCCAGAAGCCCATAGGGCGACAGGCCCCGGTCGGTGCCGCCATAGGCCTCGGGCTCGTCGGCCTGCAGATGGTGATGCGGGCCGGACTGGATGTCCTGCAGGAAACCGCCGGGATCGGCCTCGGTCACGCGCACGATGCCTTCCGGCGCGCCGGGCGGCGGGGCAGGGGATCTCAGCTCGAGATAGCGTGCGGCCCATGCGGCGATCACATCGGCGGCATATTCCGCGTCCCGCGCCTCTGATATGAGGTGATCCGCATCGCCCAGCGTGACGAAGCTCTTGGGGTGGCGCGCTGTCGTGAAGATTTGCGCCGCATTGTCGATGCCCACCACCGCATCGCGTGGCGCGTGCAGCACCAGGAGCGCGCGCTGCAGATGCGCGATCTCGTCCGTCAGGCTTTCGGCGCGCACGTCATCGACGAAGGCGCGCCCGATCGTCACCTTGCGTCCGCCAAGCTGGACCTCGGCCTGACCGTCGCTGTCGATCCGCTCCAGCGCATCGCCGAAATTATGCAGCACATGGCCCGGATCGTAGGGCGCGCCGATGGTCACCACCGCGCGCACGCTGTCGATCCGCCGGGCCGCGCCCAGAACGGCGGCCCCGCCCAGCGAATGCCCGATCAGCAGCCCCGGCGCCATGCCGCGCGCCTCGAGCGTTTCGGCGGCGCGCAGCAGATCGGTGATGTTCGAGGCAAAGGAGGTCTGGGCAAAGCTGCCCCCGGATTGGCCCAGCCCGGTGAAATCGAAGCGCAGTACCGCGATGCCGGCCCCGGCCAGCCGGGCCGCGATCCGCCGGGCCGCGCGGCTGTCCTTGGAACAGGTGAAGCAATGCGCAAGGATCGCGGTCGCCAGCTGCGGGCCCTCCGGCAGGTCCAGCCGGGCCGCCAGCGCCGCGCCGGTATGCCCGGTAAAGGTGAAACGCTCGGTCGGCATGGCGCGTCCTTTCGTGCTTGGTCACCTTCAACCTAGGTCCTGTCATCGCCCGCTGCCAGCCATGTGACGGATCCGTCACGCAGTGGTGAAGTCCTACTTCGCCAAGATATGGCGCGGGGTTGTATCAACCCGATGGGGCTGTGGCCGTCGCCCGATATGGGCCGCTTTCGCTGCCCCCCTTGGAGCTGTCGCCGTCGCCCCATATGGGGCGCGTTTTCATCGCCCCATATGGGGCGCATCTGTGTCGCTCCGCATCGCGTGCTTCTGCGTCGTCCCACAAGGGGCGTGCCTTCGTCACCCGCGGTGGCGCAGCCGGTGCCGCGTGATCCGCTGCGGCTCGCCAGCTCCCTTTCCGATCCTGCCGGATCGGCGCGGCGACCCAAGGGCACTGGGCCAGTGCCGCTGCGCGCCAGTCTGCCAGTGCCAGTGCCGCTGCGCGCCATTGTCACAGGAATTTGACGAAACCGTCATATCCCGGTCGGATCCCCCGGGTCATGTCATCGCATCACTGTCATCATCCGGAGACCCCCCTCATGCGCCTGACATCCGCCACAGCCATGGCCCTTGCCCTGTCCGCCAGCGCCGCGCTGGCCGCCGACGCCATCAGCTATGGGCCGCGCCCCGCCTACCTGATCGACCGCATGGCCGATGGCCCGCTCAAGGACAAGCTGGCCTCGTGCATGGGGCAGACCCCGAAGCGGTCGGATTTTTCCATCGGACATCGCGGTGCGCCGCTGCTGTTTCCCGAACATACCGTCGAATCCAATCGTGCTGCCGCGCGCATGGGTGCGGGTATCCTGGAATGCGACGTCACCTTCACCGCCGATCACGAACTGGTCTGCCGTCATGCGCAGAACGACCTGCACACCACGACCGATATCCTGGTCTCGGACCTGGCCGATACCTGCATCACGCCCTTCACGCCCGCGCAGGGCGATGCGCCGGCCACCGCCGAATGCCGCACATCCGAGATCACGCTGGCGCAATTCCGCACGCTGACCGGCAAGATGGATGCCGCCGACACCAGCGCCACCACGCCCGAGGGCTACATGGACGGCACCGCCAACTGGCGCACCGATCTCTATGCGACCGAAGGTGGCACGCTGATGACCCATGCCGAGTCGATCGCACTCTTCAAGGAGCTGGGCGCGAAATTCACGCCCGAGCTGAAATCGCCATCGGTCGAGATGCCGCATAACGGCTTCAGCCAGGCCGATTACGCCCAGAAGCTGATCGATGAATACAAGGCCGCCGGCATCCCCGCCGCCGATGTCTGGCCGCAAAGCTTCAACCTCGAGGATGTGCTCTACTGGATCGAGAACGAGCCCGAATTCGGCGCGCAGGCGGTCTATCTGGACGGGCGCTACAACGTCGAAGGGTTCGATTACATGGACCCCGCCACGTTCGAGCCGTCGATGCAGGCGCTGGCCGATATGGGGGTTGTCTATCTCGCTCCGCCGATGTGGATGCTGGTCACCACGCGCGGTGACGAGATGGTCGCCTCGCCCTATGCGCTGGCGGCGCAAGAGGCGGGGCTGAAGCTGATCACCTGGACGCTGGAACGTTCGGGGCCGCTGACATCCGGGGGCGGCTGGTATTTCCAGTCGGTCAAGGACGTGACCGATACCGACGGTGATTATTTCACGATCCTGCATGCGCTGCATGACAAGGTGGGGGTCGCGGGCGTGTTCAGCGATTGGCCCGCCACGACGACGTACTATGCCAACTGTTTCGGCCTGGACTGACCGCTTTAGATAGGTCAGCGGTGCGCGCGCCACTGGCGCGCGCGCTTTGGCAGATGCCTGGGGGCTCTGCCCCCGACATTGAAATCCCAACGGGGATTTCAACGCCGCCCCCGGGATATTTCCGGCCAGAAGAAGCGCCGGCATCACAAAAGCCCGTCCCGCAGCATGCGGAATTCACGCATCCGTTCGGCATGGCGCTGTTCCAGGAACAGCTCGCGATTCTGTTCGACGGATTCGAGCGCGTCCAGGTCCTTCATCCGCACCAGCGCCGCGACACCGCGCCCGTGCCGCGTGAGGATCAGCCGTTCCCCGGTGGCCAGCAGGTGATCGACATGCGCCGCAAGCTGGCTGCGCAACCTGTCGCTGGAAACTTCGATGACCATGGCGTGACCTCCGCATGTGTGGAGAGGCCAGATTGGACCGAAAAGGTTAGGATTGTCTGAAGGCGGCGCGCGGTGGGGGCGGGGGGGCCATTTGCGTACGGGATGGACACAAATCCGCGCCGGGGCGCCGGATTTGGTCCCAAACCCGTGTCGGTTTCGTACGAATCGTACGCGCTCAGGCGCTGCGAACCGCGTCGATCATCCGCTGCACGTTGTCGGGATCGGCATCGGGGGTGATGCCATGGCCCAGGTTGAAGATATGCGGCCCGCCCCGGAACGCCTCGACGATGCGTTTTGTCTCGCGCACCAGGTCGTCGCCACCGGTAACCATATGATGCGACGCCAGGTTTCCCTGCACGCAGCCCGAGACCTGCACATGCTCGGCGGCCCATTCCGGCGTGACCGAATCATCGAGCGCGACACAGTCGGCGCCGGTTTTTTCGTGGAATCCTATGTACTTGTCGCCCGCTTCACGCGGAAAGGCGATGATCGGGATATCGCCATGCCGGGCCTTGAGCTCGGCGATGATGCGTTTTGCGGGGGCGGTCGCATAGGTATCGAAATCTTCACCTTTCAGGGATCCCGCCCAGCTGTCGAAGAGCTTGACGCACTCGGCCCCGGCCTCGATCTGGGCCGAGAGATACTCGATCGTCGCCTCGGTGATCCGCTCCAGCAGCGCTTCGAAAACCGCTTTGTTTTCAGCCTTGAGCGCGTGGGCGGGGCCTTGATCCGGGGTGCCGCGCCCGGCGATCATGTAGGTGGCCACCGTCCAGGGGGCGCCGGCGAATCCGATCAGCGTGGTCTCGGCGGGCAGCGCCTGCGACAGGTTGCGCACGGTCTGGTAAACCGGATTCAAGGTTTCGTGGATGTCGCTTGCGGGTTTCAGCGCGTCCAGCCCGGATCGATCGTTGATCGTCGACAGCCGCGGCCCCTCACCCGTGACGAACCACAGATCGGCGCCAAGCGCCTGCGGGACCAGCAGGATATCGGCAAACAGAATCGCTGCGTCAAAGCCGTAGCGCCGGATCGGCTGGAGGGTGACTTCGGTGGCCAAGTCACTGTTATAGCACAAGGAAAGGAAATCTCCGGCCTCGGCGCGGGTGGCGCGATATTCCGGCAGGTAGCGGCCTGCCTGGCGCATCATCCAGATCGGCGGGGTCGTCTGTTTTTCCCCCGCAAGTGCCTTCAATATCGTCTTTTCCGCAGCCATGTCGCCCTCCATTTGCCTTGGTGGTCACCCCAAGCTGACACAATGTCAAGCACCCTGCGCTTGTCAGGCGCGGTTTACACGTCTAGACCGTTGCCATGACACGCGATTTACCGACACCCGACACTCCGATGAAGCTGGGCACCCGTGGCTCTCCGCTGGCGCTTGCGCAGGCCCATGAGACACGCGACCGGCTTTCCGCCGCCTTCGATCTGCCGCCCGAGGCGTTCGAGATTGTCGTCATCAAGACGACCGGAGACAGGATCATTGACCGCCCTCTCAAGGAGATCGGCGGCAAGGGCCTGTTCACCCGCGAGATCGAGGAGGCGATGCTGAAAGGCGAGATCGACATCGCCATCCACTCGATGAAGGACATGCCGGTGCTGCAGCCCGAGGGGCTGGTGCTGGACACCTACCTGCCGCGCGAGGATGTGCGCGACGCGTTCGTCTCGCCGCATGTGGGCGGGCTGGCCGATCTTGAGCCGGGCGCCAAGGTCGGCACGTCGTCCTTGCGCCGGCGCGCGCAGGTTCTTGTCGCCTATCCGCATCTCGAGGTGGTCGAGTTTCGGGGCAACGTGCAGACACGGTTGAAGAAACTCGACGATGGCGTGGCGGCCTGCACGTTCCTTGCGATGGCCGGGCTGAACCGTCTGGGCCGATCCGATGTCGCCACCGCCGCGATCGAGACGGACGAGATGCTGCCCGCCGTGGCGCAAGGCGCGATCGGCATCGAACGCCGCCGCGACGATACCCGCACCGCCGAGATGCTCGAGGCGATCCATGACAAGGTCACGGGTCAAAGGCTTGCCGCCGAGCGGGCGTTCCTTGCCGCGCTTGATGGCTCCTGCGAGACGCCGATCGCCGGTCTGGCCGAGTTGGACGGGGGCACGCTGCGCCTGCGTGGTCAGGTGCTGCGGCCCGATGGCAGCGAGGCGCTGGACGACGATCAGTCCGCCCCGGTCGAGGATGGCGCGAAGCTGGGCCGCGAAATGGGGCGCCAGCTTCTGGAGCGTGCCGGGACGGGCTTCTTCGACTGGCGCGGCTGACCCGGCGCCTTTCGCGAAAGGCTGTGCCGCATCCAATCGTTGGACGCGGCCGCCCTTTGCCGATGCCCGAGGGTGAAGGCAGAACGCACTATTGCCCGGCGGGAAGTACCTTGCCGGGGTTCATGATGCCATTCGGATCGAGGGCGTGCTTGATCGCGCGCATGGCCATCAGGGCCGCGCCATCCTTGTAGCGGCCCATCGCGGGCCGCTTGGCCAGCCCGATGCCGTGTTCTGCGGAAATGCTGCCGCCCAGACGGATCGCTTCATCATCCACCGCCTCCTTGATCGCCTTGTGCATGCCCGGATCATCGTTCGAGGGCCAGCCGGCGAAATGCAGGTTGCCATCCCCCAGATGCGCGACGCAGATCGGGCGCAGGCCGGGGTCGATCGCCAGCGCGCGGGCGGTCACCCCGTCGACCAGCGCCTGCATCTTGTCCAGCGGCACGGCGATGTCGTTGTCCACCACGTTCGGGCGCAGCCGCGCCACGCTGGCCGAGGCTTCGCGTCGCGCCCACATTTCCTGCCGCTGCGTATCGGATTGCGCCACAACGGCATCCAGCAGCTTGCCCTCTTCGAACAGCCCTTCCAGAACCCCTTCCAGATGGGCCGCGACGGGCACCCGGCCATCCGGGCCGGGGGCGGCATCGCGCGGCGACAGCGCGCCGACCTCGACCAGGATGTTGACGTCATGCGGCGTATCGAAAGGCAGGCGCGCGTCGGGGTAACGCTCCAGGTAAGCCTCCATGAAAACCCCGGGCATGAACTCGAAGGCCTCGACCGCGCCGCCCGTGTCGCGCTGCAGTTGGTTCAGAAGGGCCAGCCCGTCGTTCAGCGACGGCACCGCCACCATTGCCGTGGCATAGGCCAGCGGCTTGGGATGCAGCTTGAGCACGGCGGCGGTGATGATCCCCAAGGTGCCTTCCGCGCCGATCAGCAGGTCGCGCAGGTCATAGCCCGAATTGTCCTTGTGCAGCTCACTCATCAGATCGACGATCTCGCCGGTGGGCATCACCGCTTCGATCCCGAGGCATAGGTGCCGTGCACTGCCATAGCGCACCACGTTCGAGCCGCCTGCATTGGTCGCCAGCGCGCCCCCGATCATCGCCGAGCCGCGCGCGCCGAAAAACAGCGGAAAGATCAGGCCATGCTCTTCGGCGGCATCGTGGATGCGCGACAGGATGGCACCGGCCTCCACGATGGCGATCCGTGCGTCAGCCCGCACCTCGCGTATCGCCGACATGCGGTCCAGCGACAGCATGATCGCGCCCTCGGCAACAGTGCCTTGCACCAGTCCGGTATTGCCCGAGACGGGCACGATCGGCGTGCCTGTCCGGTTGGCGAGTGTCACGATTTCGGAGACCTCTCGCGTATTGGCCGGCCGCACCACCGCCAGGGGCGTCCACTGGGCCTGGCCTGTCCATTCCCGGCTCCAGGGCGCGGCATCGGGTCCGATCGCCACATGGGCGGCGCCTACGATGTCGACAAGGGCCTGGTGGATCGGGGGGGCGGGGTGGATCTGGGGGGATGTGCAATCGGTCATGTCGGCGAAGATGCGCCAACCCCGATGTGGAAACAAGGCCTCATCAGCGGTGCATCTGGACCTCGCCGCGCGTTGGCCTATCTTTGCACGAAGCTCATCTCAAGGGACTTCGATGCCATGTCACTGACGCTCCGCCGCCGTTTTCTCGTGGGTCTGGGCCTGAGCGCCGGAATGCTTGCCGTTCCGGCCTTCGCGGCACAACAGGATTGGGTGTTCGACTCGATCGATGGCGGCACGCTTGCCCTGTCCCAGTGGCAGGGACGGCCCGTCCTTGTCGTGAACACGGCCTCGCGATGCGGCTTCACGCCTCAATATGATGGCCTTCAGGCGCTCTATGACCGGTACCGCGACCGGGGCCTCGTGGTGTTGGCCGTGCCATCGCAGGATTTCCGCCAGGAGCTGTCCAGCAATCAAGAGGTGGCCGAGTTCTGCGAGGTCAATTTCGGCCTGGACCTTCCCATGACCACCATCACCCATGTGCGCGGCGCGCAGGCGCATCCATTCTACAAATGGGTCGCCGAAACCGCGCGCTTCGAACCGGCGTGGAATTTCAACAAGATCCTCTTGGGTCCGGATGGCACGGTGGTCGAAACCTTCGGGTCGGCGGTCAGGCCGGATTCGGCGAAAATCACCAGCCGGATCGAAGCCCTTTTGTCGGATAGCTGAACGGCTTGGACAAATCGGGCTTTTTCGCCTTGACCTGATCCGGAGCCTGTCATAACTAGCCCCTCGTTCTGGCGGAGTAGCTCAGTTGGTTAGAGCAGCGGAATCATAATCCGCGTGTCGGGGGTTCAAGTCCCTCCTCCGCTACCATCGCACCCCACACTGCCCTGACGCCTTGAGGAAAGGCCTTCGGGCCGAGCAGGTGGTTGAGGCGTCCGGCAATCTCGACCTCGACACCGCCCTTGCGGCTTAGATCTCGTGAGACGGTGACAGTATCAACGAGTTCGCGCATGGCGTGAGCCGCTTCGGTGTCGCCAGACCGGACGCCCTTGGCGAGAGCGGCTTGGAGGTCTGCGAGTTGTTCCTCGTATCGTTTGAGGGTCGCCGGGTGCAGTGAGATGACATCGGGTGGCTCCGGTGCCACTTCCAATTCTGCGCGGAGTTCTGTCTGCTCACCTTGAAGCGCCAGCATCTTGGGTTCGAGTTGCTGGATCAAGGCAGAACCGTCGCAGATCGCATCGACGAGGCGGGCAAGTTCGCGTTCGATTGCGGCGAGCCGGTTCTCGATTCTGGTTCTTCCTTTGACTGCGTCGGCGGCGAGGCGTTTCCGTTCGTCATGGTATGTGCGGACGTACTCGGCGATGACCTCGGGATGCCTGAGTTCGGCACGAAGTCCGGACAGCACCGCCTCCTCGATTCGATCAAGATAGAAGGTTTGTGGATTGGGGCAGGATCCACTTTCGGAGTGCGCCGAACATCGAATGCGGACACGACCGCTGCGATCCTTGCCATTGGTCGACATACCCGCGCCGCATGCCGCGCACCGCAGCAAGCCCGAGAGGAGGTGGCGAGGACGCCGCCTGTCTCTAGGCGACGCGATGGATCGCGCCGCTTTCCTCTTTCCGGCCGCCTCGAAAACACCGGGCGCGAGGATCGCCAGCTCTGGCACCTCGGCGACCACCCACTCCTCGGGCGGGTTCGGCCGTGAGACCCGCCGCCCTGTGTCCGGGTCCTTGACCATACGGACGCGGTTCCAGACCTGACGTCCGGCGTAGAGCGGATTTTGCAGGATACCATTCCCGCGCGTCGCATTGCCATTGATGGTCGAGGCGTTCCAACGCGCGCCGCGTGGTGGCACGATGACTTCGGCATTCAGGCCGTGCGCAATGTCTCGTGGCGACCTACCTGCCAAGTACTCATCGAAGATGCGTCGAACGACTCTCGCCTCCGCCACGACGATCCGCCTTTTGCCGACCTCGCCTGGCACTGGTTCATATCCATAGGCCAGACCACCAGGACTGCGTCCTTCCTTGGCACGCCCCGTCATTCCGCGCTTGATTTTGAGAACGTTGTCTTCGCGGTAGAGCTGACCAACCAGACCGCGCAGTCCTACAAGCACCGTGCTAGCGACGCCCTCGTGAACCGCGCGGATTTCAATTCCGAGGAAGGACAGACGCTTGTGCAGCCCGGCGAGGTCTTCCATGTCCCGCGACAAGCGATCGAGCGCTTCCACGATCACAATATCGAAGTCGCCTTCTCGCGCACCGTCGAGGAGATCGAGTAGTCCGTTGCGCCCGAGCACCGAAGCTCCTGACTGCGCTGCATCCTGATAGGTGGTTACGACCTCCAGACCTTCTCGCTCGGCATGAGTCTGACAAAGCGCGATCTGATCCTCGATGGATCTCTCGCTTTGCAGGTCGGTTGAGTAGCGCGCATAGATCGCGGCCCTTCTTACCGGATTCAACTTAGTCTCGGAATTCGCGGTCATGATCTTCCCTCGCCGCCTGCCGGGCCAGTGCTCGGGCCAGTTTCAGGATCGCCGGGTCTGGTCGTTCGCGCAAGGCCGCTGATGGCGATCGGCGGCTTGCTGCACCTTCTTCGGGACCCATCCTCTCCATAGAGGAAGGGCGTGCGATTTCTGGTGAAGGCGGCGGCCGCTTTGGCATGGCGTCAGCATGACGCCCAATCGTAGGCGCTCAAAGAGCGTTCCGGCGGTCGTCGCGCTGGAGCGCTGTAAGACAGGTGATCTGCGGCCCCGCGGTCTTTGCGGGCCGTGGGTCTGTTTGGCAACCAGAATGACTGCAAGATAAAAGGGTTGCGGCACAGCATGCCTAGGTTGTTGATTTTGTTCAGGAGATTGCACGGCTACAGCCCAACCCCTGCTGCCCACAAGCACCTAACCGGCGGGACTTGCATTGAAAATGTCGCCGCAAAAAAGTGACAATCTAGAATGTGCCGCTAGACTAGTGCTGCAATGTCAGTGCGTTAGCCGCATTGCCGCCGCACGGGGTTCAGGGATGCGGCGGTGCAAACCCTGTCACAACAACCGCTTGAGTGCCGAATACGGCAACTCTTTTATCTCGCGCTCCATTGGTGGGCTCTTTTCGCGGTCCGCTTCCTCAACACGTCACAATGAAACCTCGCCTGAAAACTGGTTATCGTGAGCGACACGTCCGCATCTCGCGGCGGGGCCAACTCGAAGGATCTTGGCGTTCAGGCGTAGTTCCACTGGTGTAAGCGGCACCCGTCCTTGCGCCGTTCATCTGCTAATACAAGCTCCTTGCGGGGGATATGAGACGGCGTGCGTGCCCGTTCGTTGATTGTCTTGACCTCGCCTAGGCATCGCCGACCGGCTGCATCGAACCTGGCGATATCATTGCCCGCAACATCCCAATCTTCTTCCGACACCCAGCGGATTTCTCGCCCAGAACCTGGCGCCCAACTGCAGAACCTATGTCGCGCTCGTGGTTCACAACGCTTTCTTCCCCGGGCTTCTCGAGGTCATGTTTCATGCGTGGTATCCTTCGGTTTACATACATGGCTGTCCATCTTCCGTGTCGAGGACAACGCAGCGCTCCTCGTTCGCCCGGGCCGCCTGCAACGCGGCAACGTCGATGATCCCGGTTCTTGGGAACCTGTCCGACAGAACGTCGGCGCGGGCGCTGGTCACGATATCGATTACGACAGGTGATGTTGCAGCAAGGAAGTGGTTTCGCGCATTCGGCAAGCCAGATAGATCGAGCACCAGCAGATCGAGCGCCGCAAGGCGGTTACGGTCCCGCGCCGAGCCAAGCCGTTCCGGCTGGGCTGTCAGGAGCGAGGAGAAGCGCAGCGCATAGTCGCTTTCGGACGTCATGACCACGAAGGGGTTGGGCAGCGGGTCGATGCGTTCATGCTGGGATTCGAAGAGATCAAGGTCGATATCGGGCGACACCAGAATGACGCCGCCGATCCGACTCAGGACGTTCCGTTGCCCGTTGATCGACAATTGCCGCAGGGTTTCGACGACAAGCTGTGTGCCCATGGAATGGCCGAAGACGAAGACATTCTGGTTGTTGCGTGTCAGTTCGACCAGCAACTCTTCCAGATGATCGCGTGCGATCAGGATACTGTCCTTGTCGCGGACATATCCGAGTGTTCGCTCGATCGAAGGCCAGGCAAAGGTCACTTGCGGCCCTTGCAGACCGTAATCATGGGCGATTTGTGCGTGGCGATAGACGGCATACTCCATCGGGGTGTTGAAGCCGTGCACATAAACCACGGCGCTGTCGATGGGACGGCCCAGCGGACCAGCCTCGCTGCGCACCGTGCGGCCGAAAGCGGACAAAGAGGCCACTGCCTGCGCACCTGCGACGGTAAAACTTGAGCTCGGGTCCGGGTTTGTGGCCGAGAACTCGACTTCGCCCGGCTGGTGGCCCGGCGGGATCGTGATGTCATATTGCGCAAAGGACAGCGCCCCTCCACGCTGCGTGGTCCCAGACAGGTCCGGGGCAAGGACGCGGTCCGTTGCAAGGTAGATGCGCTGCACGTCGGCCGAGCCGAGCTGCGCATTGGGACTGACAAAGGCGTCCGGAGATCCACAGGCCGAAAGCAGCGCGAGAAGGAGGACGGCCGCGACGTTCCGGAGCCCCCTCATGCCGGGTCCGCCGCTGCGTAGGTGACCTCGACGTTGTCGCATGCGGCGTCGATTTCGGCGATGCGTGCGCGAACCTGCTCTTCAGACCGTCCGGACGCGATGTCTCTTCGTTCGCCAAGCTGTCCTGTGGCCGCGCCGACGACGAGGCTAGCGGGCAGAACCAGGCGAACACCGCTCGACCGCCGCTCGCGCCGATCCGGGATGACACCGGCCAGAGCTGTGATGTCGTCGGCGGCCGTGGCGCAGTTGATCGGTTGCGCAAGAAGATCGGCCCGTTCCTGCTGCACCTCAGACGTGCAGCCCGCGATCGTCGCAACCGCGGCGAGGGCGAGGGGCAAAGTTCTGGTCATGTGTTCACTCCGTATTTTCGGTAAATCATCGAGATCGTCAGCCGGCGACGCACCGTGATGGCGGTTTCGGGCAACCATTGAGGGAAATCCGCGTCTCATGTCGCACTCGTTCTCTTGGGATCGCGTGCCAGAAAGATCAGTGCCAAAGAGGTCGCAGCAAGCGCGAATTCGGCGAAAAGGTAGAAGACCAGAAGGGGCTGCGGCCAGCCGTCCAGGCCCAGGCTCAGCACACGACCCAACCCGATACCCGTGACAAAGACGAAGACGGTCCATAGGGCGGGCATCCGCAACCCGGGTCTCAGGGCTCCGGCCAGCCAGAAGCAGATCATGCCGAGATAGAGGCCCATGACGGCCCGAAATACATGCCTTGTGGGAAGGTCCGGGTCGCTGATACCGTAGAAAAATGGCAGGCTGCGCTCGGGGATCATGCCATAGGACAATGCCACCGGCACAAGACCAAGGCCCATTGCCAGAAGAAAAAACCGCTGCGCTTGGTCAATCGACATGCCCGTCCTCCACATTTTGCACAATGCGGAAGCCGATATGGGCGGTGCTGAAATCGACTTCGAAGCTTTCGCGCGCCGCGACGCGGTAGCGCTGGCAGTAGTCCTCGCTGCAGAGGTACGATCCGCCCTTGATCGTGAAACGCGGGACGGCGGGTGCGAACGGGCTGTCGGTCCATTCCCAGACATTGCCGATCATGTCGTAGGCACCTGTCAGCCCCGGCTCGTAACAGCCGACGGGCGCGGTGCCGGCGAAGCCGTCGCGCCGGGAGTTGATGACCGGGAAGAGGCCCGTCCAGATATTGGCGCGCGCGGTGCCATCGGCGGCGCGGATGCCGGATTCGGGGTCCATCGGGTCGAACAGCCCCCGGCTGGCCGCATATTCCCATTCGACCTCGGTTGGGATGCGTCCTCCGGCCCAGGCCGCATAGGCCCGCGCGTCGTTCAATGTGACATGCACGACCGGGTGCAGGTCGCGGCCCGTGAGGTCCGAGCCCGCGCCATCCGGCGTGCGCCAGGTGGCCTCCGCGTCGAGGGACCACCACGACTGGAACACCTCGGGCGTGTCGCTTTCATTGAACTGAGCCGAGCCGCCGTTCAACTCGGCCTCGGTGACATAGCCCGTGTCCGCCACGAAAGCCGCGAACTGGCTGTTGGTCACTTCATGGGCCTGCAACCGGAAGGGCGACACCAGCACGCGCCGCGGCGGGCCTTCCTCCGGGAAGACGGGATCGACCCCCATGACGAAGCCGCCGCCAGGGATGTCGACGAAGCCGCCGAGCAGGGCCTCACCCAACGCGCAGGCCTGCGTAGCTGTGGCCGACGGCACGGCGTTCGACGAGAGCGCCAGGGCAGCCACGGCCGCAATCGTTGCGGTCACGGCACCAATACCGGCAAGCAATTTAGCTCTATGGCCCATTTTGACGCTCCGCTTTCTTCAGTGAATGGCGTATTTCATCGCGGCCAGTCCGACGCCCACGCTGCCCGCAAAGAGCGCCCCACCGATGGGCAGCCACCAGCTGTGGTTGATGACCCACCCGACCCGCGCGCCAAGCACGACAAGGACGAACACGCAGAACACCTGCGCAATCGCGGTTGCCGTCGCCACGTCCAGCCACCCAAACCCGGCCACCACGAAGATCGCCGTCGGCACATTCGCGACAAGCAAGGTCGAATGGCTGTGGGACCACGCGGCCCCGAACGCCTTGCGGGTCAGAATGCGCTCGCCTGTCTCCATCCCGTGGGACAACACCTCGGCGAATATCTTTGCCAATGTCACCGCAAGGACCGAACCGAAGAGAACGAGGGCGGCCTCAAAAGGACCGTCGCGGACCTCGTCCATCGCCATCAACAGGCTCAGGACGAGGATCGAGCCGTAGATCAGTCCAAATGAAGCCCGGTGCACGGATCCCCAGGCAAGGTGGGGATGGAGCCCATGGCGCGGCATGGCCATGGACCCCGAGTGGTGGCGGTCTGCCTCAGACATTGCGCTGGGTCGCCATTTTCTCGAGTATGCGATGCGCCGTCTCGTAGCCGCTGTTCTGGTTCTGGCCGGTGATCAGGTTGCCGTCGATCGTGGTGTGCGTCGCGAACGGGTCACGGAACGCATGCTGGCATTCGTAGATCGCGCCCAGTTTGCGCAGTTCTTCCTCGGGGTGCTTTGGCGTAACCGCAATGCCGAAGGTGTTGATCTGGTTGTTGGTCACACCGGTGACGCGGCGCCCCTTGACCAGCGGCTCACCGTCGATCCCCTTGGCGCCGCAGAGCCCGAGCGCGCCGTGGCAGACCGAACCGAGGATCTTGCCTTCCGCATTGGCACGGGTGACGAAGTCGTTCATCGCCTCGCTCTGCATCAGGTCATAGGCCGCGCCCCAGCCACCGGCCATGAAGATCACGTCATAGTCCTTGGGGTCGAGATCGGAGACCGCCTTCGAGTTCTTGAGGTCATGCATGGCCTTCTTGTCCTTCATGAAGCGCTTGTCTTCGTGGCAGGCGAGCGGCCAGGACCAGGACCAGGGCTGGATCGGGATCTTGCCGCCCTTGGGGGAGGCCATGTCGACCTCCATGCCGGCGTTGACGAAAACGTAGTAGGGCACGGTGAATTCCGACCCGAATGCGCCGGTCGCCCGCTTCAGGGGATCGAGGCGGTCATGATTTGTGCAGATCATCAGCGCCCGCCGCCCCTTCATGTCAAATTCTGGAACGGTGTAGTGACGGTGTATGCCCAGAAGGCGCAGGAAGGCTGGCAGGTAGAGGTATGTAAGGAGGGCCAGAAGGGCCAGGACGAGAAGGGTAACGACGATCCAGTTCATGACAGGTCTCCGAAATCAGGGATTAGGTGAAGTGCCCCTGACGCGGGGCACACATGGGTTCGAGGATCAGTGGGCCGGGTGGCGGACCACAATCCGGACAAGCCGGAACAGGACGTAGAGGCCGGCGAGCAACGCCACGATTAGGCCGGCGAGGTAAGGCCAGTATTTGCCGATCACCCGCTCGGTCAGGTTCGACGCCAATTGCGCCGTCGCAAACTCGTCGCGCCCAAGATCGAGAACGCCGGTCTCGGCAGCATAGGCCTCGTACTCGGCCCGCATTTCCGCAAAGAGCGCCGGGTTTTCGCCCGAAAGGTCGGTGGTTTCGCCTGGATCGACCGACAGGTCGTAAAGACGCCAGGTGAAGTCGCCGCGGGGCAGCGCGGTCCGCACGAGTTTCCAGTTGCCGCGATAGAGAGACGCGTTGCCGCTGACCTCTCCGCCAAAGACCTCGTCGGGGCCGCGGGTCTCAATCGTCTCGCCAGCAAGCACGGGCAGGATACTGCGCCCGTAAAGCACGCTGGCGTCATAGGCCACACCGGCTGCATCCAGCAGAGTCGGCATCAGGTCGGAGACATGCACCGGGGCGTCCAGAGGGCCGCGCGCCGCGACCCCGGGGCCCGCAACCACCAACGGCACCCGCAACCCGCCTTCGCTGGAATAGAACTTGTAAAGGTTGAACGGGGACGCGGAGACAGACGCCCATTCCGGGCCGATTGCGGTCAGACTGCCGGGCAGGCCCATATTCTCGGGTGACGTGTCGATCCCTTCGAGGAGATGGATTCCGTCGAGAAGAAGATTGGCGATCGGGTTTCCCAGCGACGTGACGGCGGAATCCGGGCCGTTGTCGGAGGTCACGACGACGATGGTGTTCTCAAGCTGTCCGGTCGCCTCGAGGTAATCCAGAAGACGCCCGATGTGGAAATCGGTCGCTTCGATCATGCCGGCATTCACTTGCATCTCGCGCGCGGCAATGGCCTGTTCTTCGGGCGAAAGGTCATCCCACGCGCGGTGATCTTCGTGCACCGGGGCAAGCGTCGTGGTCTCTGGCACCAGCCCAAGCTCCATCGTGCGCTGCCAGCGCTCCTCGCGCAGCACATCCCATCCGGCATCGAAGACACCGTCATAATTGTCGATGAACTCGGCGGGGGCCTGAACGGGGATGTGGATCGCCTGAAGCGACAGGAAGCCGAAGAACGGCTGGTCGGCATCGCCTTCGTCGATGTAGCGGATCATCTGATCCACGAGATTGCGGGAGGAATAGAAATCCTCCGGCAGTCGGACCGGTTCGCCGTCCTCGTACCACGAGACTTCCGGATAGCCCGGCAGGTAGTGGGAATGATCGTAGTTGCTGCCGCCCGTCGAATCCATGACGTAAGAGCGGTCAAAGCCGAAGCGATCTGGCAGGTTCGCGCCTTTGGCCCCGATGCCCCACTTCCCGGTCACGTAGGTCTGGTACCCGGCCTCCGACAGAAGGCTCGCGATCGTCGCCTGATCGTCGTCCCAGATCATGGAATAGCCGGGCAGTTCGCTCTGCTCGGGCGTCACGGTTTCGACCAGCGTGCCCATGCCCGTCTGGTGATTGTCGAGCCCCGTCATCAGCATGGCGCGGCTCGGCCCGCAGAAGGGCGAGGAGTAGTAGCGCGAAAACAGCGTCCCCGCGTCTGCCAGCGCATCGATATTGGGCGTGCGCGCGTCGCCGCCATAGGCGCCGAAGCCGGTGAAGCCCACGTCGTCGAACAGCACTACGAGTATGTTTGGGCGAGTGTTCTGTGCGCCTGCAGGCAGGACCGTCATTGCAGTAAGTGTCAGTGCACCCAGCACGGTGCGAGTAAATCCAATCATGTTTCGGGCCTTTTGCTCGATGCGAAGAAATGGGCGTGAGACGGCGCTCTACTGCGCTGGACGCACGGCGACCGAGGTCGCGGGGTTCAGGTCATCATTCGGATCGGTGAAGATGCCTGCGGGGAACGCGACGGAGATGGGCGCGTCGGCCGTGTCGAGGCAAAGCAGATGGTTGTTGTCGCCATCCCCCAGATCGGCCAACACGGCCGGGGTGACCTCCCGCTCCGGGCCGTCCGAGGCGCGCACGGTGACACGGTAGAGGTCGCGCTCCGCATCGCCAGGCTCATCGCCGTTTTCCAAGGTGACGCCGCCGGCCCAGACCACGCGTACCGCCTGCTGAATTCCGTCGGTCGGGCAGTCGTCCCCATCGGTGCGGCGCTGGCCAAGACCGAGGTCTTGCGCGGTTGGATCGGCGATTTCGGCCATTACGAGGCTCGGACCCGGCGCAAGGGGCGTGACGTCGACCTGCGCGCCTCGGAAGTCCAACTTTCCGTCTATCGAATGAAGGTGACCGACGATTTCAACCGACACCGGCGGATCGGCTTCGTCAGCGCCGAATTCGCCCACCAACAAGACCGTGCGAAGCTCGCCGCCATCGGTTGCCGGCAGAAGTGTGACGCAGAGCATCTCACCCGTCGCGCCGGACGCCGTGGTGACCCGAAAATCGCCCGCCTGCATCGTGGTGTGGTCAATCTCGGTCGAGAAGATCACCGGCATGCCGTCCTTGCCGAACGCACCGCGGCAGATCGCACGGCTGGCCAGCCTTGGCAGGCCATTGTCGAGCCCGAAGAAGGCGGACAGAAGCTCGGCGGATTGGCCGCCGCTCTCGCGCGGGAGGCTCGCATCAGCGGTGGTATCGGTAAGATCAAGGCTGGTGACATCCGCCAAGCTCGGAGATGCACCGGCCATCACGCAGGTCAGCGCTGCGAACAGGCGCCGACGGACCGCACCGGCTGCGCCGCTTTCGGTCCGGGTCTCAACTTGGGATATGCGTGGCATGCGCCCCTCCGTGTATTCTGCACGTGCAGCATATACAGCGAGGGATGCATTCTTCGACCGCAGGTCAGGATCACCTGCGGCCAGTGGGCATTCATTTTCGGCCAGGCTAGCTCTGGCGCTGCGCCTGTTCCCGGAACGCCTTGGGCGTGTGGCCCGTCCAGCGCTTGAAACTGCGGGCGAAGTTCGAAGACGATTCGAACCCGAGCGCACCCGCTATGGCCTTGATAGGCTGGGTGCTGCCGGACAGGAGTTTCCGCGCGCGCTGCTCCCGGACCTGATCAAGCAGTTTTCGATACGAGGTGCCCGACCGATCCAGCTGCCGACGCAGACCACGCTCGGAATATCCCAACTCTGAGGCGACATCCGAGAGCGACACCGTCAAGGTCGGCGCGCTTTCCAGGATCGCCATGACCTGCGTGACAGGCGTCGTCTCGAACGCCATCTCCTCAGCGAATTGCTCGCAAAGGCCCAGAAGCCGTGCATGATTGATCGGGTCGGCACCCGGAAGCGGTCGGTCCAACAGGGCTTTCGAAAAGATTATCTGGTTTTCAGTGGCGCCGAAGCGGATGGGAAAACCGATCTTGGCTTCCATGCAAATCCAGCCTTCCGGCGTGTCGATGGTCATCTCGGCTCGGGTTGCAACCTGGTCAGCCTGCAGCATTGCCTTCAGCAAACCATTGATGGCGACGATGGCGCTGCTGAATCCGAAATACGCGATGTCCTCGAACGGAAACTTGGATCGCAGGCGAACGGCTGCTTCCCCCGCTTGCAGACCCGTATCCCCTTCAACCAAACGGAATTCGAACGCGGGGAAGTTCAGGAAAAGGAACTTCGCCAGAACCTCGAGCCCGTCCTTGAAACGTGCCGCATTCATGGCTGTGTAGGCTGGAAGACCGATATACGTGGGCTGGAACTGCAGAGCTAGCCCGACACCCAGATGCTGATCCCGGCTCTGTTCAATGGCATTCAGCAGAAGCCTGCGCAGGGGCTGAAACCCGCATCGGAAATGCGGATCGCTCAAGAGCATCTCTTCGAGCCCGGTTCCCGCGAGCAACGTGTCTGCCGGATAGCCCTCTTCGCGGAGCTTTCGAAAGACGAAGCCCGGGTAGTTCATGGGTAGGGCCGGATCGTCCGGTGTAAAAACCTTGCGTGGCATCGATGGTTGTTCCCCCGCCGTCACGTTGAAAATGACCGACTTCAGGGTATCGGGCAACAGCCGAGAACGGTCGGATTGTGGGCCTTCGGGTCTTCACGACTGCGGCGTGAAGACCGGCTAAGTGTGTAACAGCGCCTACGATGCGACGGCGCGCAAGGGGGTGGCGCGCATGTGGCCTGTCTGGCCTTCGATAAAGTCGAGCGCAGTTTGAGCGACGTTCTCCCAGCCATTGTCGATGACGAGCGAGTGTCCGGCGTCCGGCAGGGACAAAAACTCCGTCACCGACGCATTGCGCTTCTGGATGCGATAGGCCGCGCGGCTCACGGATGCGGGGACCGTGTGGTCCTTCCCGGCCGCGATGACGAGCAGCCGCGCGTTCCAGAGCAGGTTCGGAACGTCTCCGTCGGCGTGGTGGGTGGCCCGCGCCCGATAGTGCGCCCAATTGGTTTTCCTCGGCGGCGGAAGAAGATCGAGTGTTTGGCGTTATACTTAATCGGGTGTCTGATACGTGGACTCTCTGGCTCTCAGCCCCAAGGCACTGCACCGATGCTGCAGACACTGCGAACGGCTGGTTCGGTGAAGCCAGACTGCCGAGCGAGCTGACGTGACGGGCAACGGCCTGAAGCCGCCGAAACTAGGCGCAAGAACGGATACGGAAACGTACCTCAGGCTCATGTGTTCTTTGCCCGAAACGCTCCTCCGCTACCACACCCCACCCTTGGTTTCGACAAGACGCGCTTGGACGCAGGGGTGTTGCGTGTCCGGGTCGACCGCCTGCACTCACCTGGCCGGCAGCACGCGATACTGGGCCTCGGTCGGGTCGCAATCGGCGCCGTTGATCGGCAGCATGTCCTGGGGGCAGGCCGACATCGCCACGATGCAATCCATCTGCGCCCGCAGCACCACGTAATCCCCGGGCTTGGATAACGGCTCACCCCAGCTGGTGGTGCCGTCATCGGCGACGGGTATGTTCATCCACAGGTTCAGCGGGCTTGGACAGTCATGCGTCACGATCCCGATCCGGCGCATGGCGGCATGCAGGTTGTCCGTGCAATTGTCGTGATACTCCGTACAGCCAAGAAGGCCGTAACGGTAATCGTCACATGCGGCGATCAGCGTGTCATGGCGCCCCGGAGAGGTGTCTTCCTCCATGATCAGGATCGCTCGGCGCCGATTGGTGATGAGCGGATCGCCCTTGCCAGGCCACAGCTTGCCAAGCGTGGCCCGCAAGTGTTCGTTCGACAGGAATTCCGAAATGTCCTCGGCGTTGAAGGCCCAGGTGTCCACCACTTGGGATCCGTGGGTGTTGATGATCTGGATCGCTTCCCCCTTGCTCAGCCGAACGGCGCGGCCCCTGCGGGCGGGAAGTGTCATCAGCTGGTGTTCGGGGGGCATGGGGCAACTCCGATGGGCCAAATCCGTGGCGTTCGAGACACTCTAGCAACCGGCACCGCGACCGCACAATAGACGATGATGCCGCGCGCGAACGGGCCGGAGAGTGCAGATTTCCGGGATGATTAAAGTTCCAATAAATAGAACATAATCGATTAATCAATATATTTTTTATTTCCTTCGTGATGCTGCAAAGAGGCGCCGGACCCATAAGGCAGGAGCAAGGCAGCCATGGAAATCATTCTCGAGATCGTTCAGACAATCGTCACGCAGTTTCAGAAACCCACGCTGGCCTTCTTGATCGGGGGGATGATGCTTGCGGCGTTCGGCAGCCGTCTCGAGGTGCCGGAACCGGTCTACAAACTGATTGTCCTTCTGTTGCTGCTCAAGGTCGGCCTTGGCGCCGGTATCGCGGTGCGTGATGCGGATGTTCTCTCGCTGGCGGTGCCTGCGGTGGGGGCTGCGGTCGCGGGTGTGCTGATCGTTCTTCTGGGGCGGGTCTGGCTGGTGCGCCGGCGCGGTGTCTCCGAGATGGACGCCATGGCGACGGCCGGGCTCTTCGGGGCCGTATCTGCATCGACCCTTGCCGCGGGCATGGCGGTGCTTGATGCCGAAGGGATCGTTTATGAGGGCTTCATCGGCGCGCTCTATCCTTTCATGGATATCGCGGCCCTGCTGACGGCGATCCTACTGGGACGGATGAGCGCAGAGCGCCGGGTTGCGGCATCGGGTCTGGACCCGGCGGGGACCGCGACGATGACCCTTTGTGCCGGGGGCGGCGGCCATTCAGGCGGGCTGGTGCGCGACATCCTTGTCGACACGCTCAAGAGCCCCGCCATCTCGGCCTTGTTGCTGGGCCTGGGGCTTGGCATGCTCAGCCAACCCGAGGTGGTCTATCACGGGTTTTACGAGCCGCTCTTCAAGGGCCTGCTGTCGCTGCTCATGCTGGTCATGGGCATGGAGGCCTGGGCGCGGCTGTCGGATCTGCGCAAGGCGGCGCATGTCTATGTGTTCTACGGCCTGGCCGCGCCCGTGCTGCATGGGATGATCGGGTTTGCGATCGGCCTTGCCGCGCATCACCTGACGGGGTTTTCATCCGGCGGTGTGATCCTGCTGGCGGTGATGGCGTCCTCCAGTTCGGATATCTCCGGTCCGCCGACCATGCGGGCGACATTGCCCGAGGCGAACCCGTCCTTGTATGTCGGTGCGTCCACCGGGCTGGGCACACCGGTTGCGATCCTCTCGATCCCGCTGTGGATCGCGTTGTCGCAGGTGCTGATGGGCCAGGGGGTGGGATGAGGCATGCGCGTGAATTGCGTCGCAGCATGGCGGCCCGGACTGTCGCGCAGGGGACGCAAGCCGATATGCCGCTCAGCCAAGCGCCTGCGAGGCAAGGGCATGGATGCACAGGGGCCGCTGCGCCGAGGGGGACGCGCCCCTGTGCATGCAGACCCCGCGTCCTGCTGCGGGCAATCCCTGATCCGCAAGCCATGCCGGAAGGCCACCCTCCGCCGGAACATCGAGCCGCACATACCTTCCCCTGAGAGGCCCGAGGATTTGCGCGATCAAGGCTTTCGCGTCGGCCTCGGATGGGGCGATCACCGGGCCGATGACCTCGCCATGGCCAAACGGGCGCAAGGCGGCATAGCCTGTCAGCCTGCCGTTCGCCCCTGTCACCACCACCTGGCCATGGCGCAAGATCTCTTGCAGCATCCTGCGCCGGTCCATGCCTGTACCGGCATGGTCAAGCGCGGCGATCTCGTCCAGCATCGAGACATCAGCCCATTCAGGCCGTGCCAGCCCCTTGTTTTCTGTTCTGACGATCCCTTGGTGTTGGGATACCTGGCCGTATTCGGCAAAGCCCATTTTCCGGTAGAGTGGAAGGCCCGCCTCTGTCGCGATCAGTCGCAAGGTACGGTCTTGGCGTGCAGGCAATTCCGCCAGTGCGGCCTCCATGACCCGACGACCCAGGCCAAGCCCCCGATGCCTGCGATCCACAACGATCATGGCGGCTGTCGCCACCGGGCCGAAATCGCAGGCAAGGGCCGTCGCCACCAGGGTTTTGCCGTCAAGCAAGGCCACGCCGCGCGACAAAGCGGCCAGCATGCGCCAGTCTTCGGGGCGATGGGGCCATTGCTCTGCCTGCGACAGTCTGTGCGCAGCTGCAACATGCGACGGTTTGAACGATGTCAGATCGTAGCTTCGCGGAGTCATCGAAAAACCCTTTTTCGTGGCGCATGGCCGGCGGGGTGGTGATAGAAGCCGGCGTGGCGATGGACCCTTGGTTCCGATCAGGTGGACATGTCAACTTGATCTTCAGAACCTCTGGCACCACCCGGGCGCCCCCCGGCCTCGAGAATGTGGACCTCCTGAGCCTGTCGGCGCTGTCTCGGGATCGTGACCCTCTCGCTGGCCCAGACATGAACTGCCTATCTTTTAAGCGCATCGAGCGGCTGCAGCATCAACTTTGCTGCGCCGCAGCACGAATCATCTTGCCTGCCGATGACATCGTTGCACAATGGTTTTGTGACACGGATGGGGGATCACGATGAAAGATTTCGATGAAAGCGCGCTCGAGTTCGCGAATTTCATTTTCGACCGCAAGAAGGTGGTGTGCTACGGGCTCCAAAACGCCGCTGGTGGCACCACGACGATACTCAACTTCCCTGCAGAAACCTTGGCGGATGCCTTTCGCGCGGCCTTCTTGCAGGGGCGGAATTTCCGGATCATCCAGAACGGCGCGCAGATCATCTGCCTGGCCGATTACGATACGGTGATGCGCCGCTCGGCCGAAGACCCCCGGATCCAGCCGCTGCGTTACAGCCGGGATTACATGATGGGGACACTGTCTCACATGGTGTGTTGACCACCCTGACGGCGGCCCGGCCCTTCATGCAGAGCCGATGATCCTCTCTGCGCCGCCCACGTCCTCGGGGGCGATCGCCACGGATTTCACGATGGCATGGCAGGCAACGCCTTCACCGAGGCCCAACTCCCTTGCGGATCTCTGTGTGATGCGTGCCAGGATCGTGCCGGCGGGCGTGGCCACGGACACCAGGGCACCCGGCCCGGCCCCTTCGCGGATCTTCACGACCTGGCCCGGCAGGATGTTCAGCGCCGAAAGCCCCTCTGGCCGCCGACGTGCAAGGATCACCTCCTGAGCGGCGATCCGGATGCGCAGCGGTTGACCCACCCGTTGGGCCACGCGTGGCACGAACAACGTCATGCCGCCTGCCTGCAGCTCGGTCAGGCCGTCGTCGTGATGCCGCTTGACCGTAGTTTCAAGCACCGCGCCTGCCGCCCTTGCGCCAAGCGGCGTCAGCATCGGGTCGCCCAGAATGCCGGTTGCAGGGCCTTGGCCCGTGACACGTCCATTTTCCAGCGTGACCACTGTCGTGGCCAGCCGTGCCACCTCGGTTGCGGAATGGCTGACATAGAGGATCGGCACGGCGACCTCGTCGCGCAGCCGCTCGAAATAGGGCAGGATCTCGGCCTTGCGCGGCTCGTCCAGCGCGGCCAGCGGCTCGTCCGCAAGGATGATCCGTGGATCGCCCAGCAGGGCACGCCCGATCGCCACGCGTTGCTTTTCGCCCCCCGACAGGGCGCCGGGACGGCGATCCAGCAAGGCGCCGATGCCCAGCATATCGACGACTTCCCCGAAATCCGATCGGCGGCTCTTGCGGAACCAGCGGCTGAACATGAGGTTCTGTCGCACCGTCATGTGCGGAAACAACCTGCCCTCCTGGAAAATATATCCCAGGCCGCGCCGATGGGGGGGCAGGTCGATGCCCCGGCTGTGGTCCAGCAGGGTCTGGTCCTCGACCGTGATGCGCCCGTCATCCGGGGTCAGCAGCCCGGCGACGGCGTTGATGACGGTCGATTTCCCCGAGCCCGAACGCCCGAACAGCACCGTCAGGCCCGGCGGTGCCTCGAAGCGCACATCCAGCGTAAAGGCGCCCAGGCTGTGCCTGATATCCACCGACAATGTCATCAGCCTGCCACCCTTTTCCCCGCCCGGCGTGCCAGCCATTCAGACAAAAGCAGAGCGCCCATCGCCACCACGACCGACACCACCACCAGCCGCATAGCCGAGCTTTCGCCCCCCGGCACCTGCAGGAACGCGTAGATTGCCGATGGCACGGTGCGCGTCTCGCCGGGAATGTTGGAGACGAAGGTGATTGTCGCGCCGAATTCGCCCATCGCCTTGGCAAATCCAAGGATACTGCCCGCGATGATCCCCGGCAGGATCAGGGGCAGGGTCACCGTTGCGAACACCCATAGGCGCGACGCGCCCAAGGTGGATGCGGCCTGCTCAAGCTTGGGATCGACGGCCTCGATCGACAGGCGGATCGCGCGCACCATCAGGGGAAATCCCATCACCCCGGCCGCAAGCGCGGCCCCGGTCCAGCGAAAGGCGAGAACGATGCCCATATCCTGCATAAGGCCACCGATCGGCCCCTTGGTGCCGAAGGTCAAGAGCAGCAGGTACCCGGTGACGACCGGCGGCAGGATCAGGGGCAGATGCACCAGGCCATTGAGGACCTGCTTGCCCGGAAAGGACCAGCGCGCCAGCGCATGCGCCACGAAGATCCCAAGCGGAAGCGATGCCAGCGTCGCCCAGAACGACACCCGCAGCGACAAGGCGACCGCCTCCCATTCCTGTGGACCAAGCCACGCCATTATCGCTGCCGCCTATCGGTCAAGGACTGTGAATCCTTGCCGTTCGAAAGCCTTGCGCGCAACGGGGCTGCGCAGGAAGTCCATGAAATCCGCCTCGGCCTGTGTGTCGCGCCCGGTGATGTCAGCGGCCGGATAAATGATCGGCGGATGGCTGTCGGCGGGAAAGGTGCCGATGACCGTGACGCTGTCATCGGCAACGGCATCGCTGGCATAGACGATCCCATAGGGCGCTTCGCCCGTGGCGACCAGGGCCAGCGCTGCGCGCACGTTGTCGGTTTGCGCCACGTTGGCCACCACTTCCTCCCATAGCCCGAGACTGTCCAGCGCCGCCTTGCCATAGATCCCCGCCGGCACCGCCTCGGTCAACGCCATGGCCAGTTTGCCGCCGTTCAGAAGCGCTGCAAGATCAAGATCGGGGCCGATCTTTTGCGGGGGAGCAACCGCGCCATGCGCGACAAGCACAAGCGTGTTGCCCAGAAGATCGATGCGGGTGCCTGCTTCAATCAGCCCTTCCGCCGCCAGAGTGTCCATCCAATCCGTATTGGCCGATATGAAGACATCCGCCGGCGCCCCTTGCTGGATATGCCGCGCCAGGGCCGAGGATCCTGCCAGCGCAACGACAAGGTCATGGCCGGTTTCGGCCTCGAAACGCGGCTCGATCTCCTGCAGCGCGTTGGTCATGCTGGCGGCGGCGAACACGGTGACCGTGTCTGCCATGGCGGTGCCGGGCAGTACGGTGATCGCACTGCAAACGGCGACAAGCATCTGGCGCAGGACACGCACACGCATTCGGGGCTCCGGGCTTCGATATTTCCCTCTGGGAATATCGAATGCGCGGTTGTCCTGGCAAGCGCTATTTCTGATCGGGAATATCGTTCAGCATGGCCTTCAGTCGCTCGATATGTGCCGCACCTGCGTTTTCGGCCACGGCTTCGAGGCTCCGGAATTCATGCAGTACGGCCTGTCCGGCCTCTGTCAGAACCGCGCCGCCGCCCTTGGCGCCGCCTCGGGTGCTTTCCACCACGGGGTCGCGGAACATCGCATTCATGGTCTCGACCAATTGCCATGCCCGCTTGTAGCTCATGCCCATGTCGCGCCCCGCGGCTGCGATCGACCCGGTGCGCGCAATCCCTTCCAGAAGGTCGGCCTTGCCCGGGCCCAGCATCTCGCCCGGGGCAAAGACAAGGCGCAGCCGAAAGCGCGGATCATGGTGGCTATCTTGGGTCATGCCCCTGACTCTGCGCTGAAAATACGCCCGGCACAAGCCGCCCCAATGCCCTACGCCCCCTTGCGCAATGCCGAGGGCGTCGTGTCATAGACCTGCCTGAACGCCCTGCTCAGGGCTGCAGGGCTGTCATATCCGCAGCGCAGGCTGATCTCGGCGATGCCGAGTGCCGTGGCCTCGAGCATGCGCCGTGCCGCGGCCAGTCGCAAATGCCTGTAGACGGCCCCCGGCGGGGCGCCAAGTCGCGACCGAAAGCGGCGGTCCAGTGTCCGGGGCTGGCACGACAGCGCCTGTGCCAGAGCCTTCAGCGGCAAGGGGCGTTCGACGGTTTCGCGCATCAGGCCAAGCGCGCGATGGACCAGGGGATCGCTGATCGCCTGTCGTTCGCGCGGCATAGTGACGGGCGGATCGCCATGGATGAACAAGGCTTCCACATCCAGCCGGGCGGCGATCCCCAGGTGATCGGCGATCAGCCCAAGCGTGAGATCGAGCGCCGACATCGCGCCCGCACAGGTCCACCAAGCCCCGTCGCGCAGCACCCGTGCACGCTCGGCTTCGGTGTCCAGGAAACGCTCGGTGAAGGCGTCCAGCAAATCCCAATGCACGGTCGCCCGTCGCCCGCTCAGCAATCCGGCAGATGCCAGAAGCCATGGGCCCGCATCCAGTCCCACCACCGTGCGCGCCTTTTTCGCAGCCATGCGCAGCGCCTGCCGGTTCTGCCGCGAATCGTGGGTCTCGTGGTGATAACTGGCCAGAACGAAAAGATAATCCCGCTCGCGCATGTCGGACAGGGCGGCATGGGGCATCACCTGCATGCCGCTCGAAGACAGCACCGGCGCGCCCGATGGCGTCACGATCTGCCAGTCGAAGGCCCGGGTTCGGGTGATCGTATTGGCGGCGCGCAGCGGCTCAAGGCAATTGGCCAGGCACAGGTTCGAGAATTCGTCGAACAGAAGGAAGGTGATGCGCACGGGCGCAGGGGTGGATTTGGTCCATTCCGGCATGATTTTTGTCTGATACAGCAAAACAAGGCGGTGCGCCAGCGCGATACGCTGGCCTTGATCAGATAACGGGAGGGTCCGATGCCGCTAGCCATGAACCGCGAGGTTTTCATCACCTGTGCCGTCACCGGCTCGGGTGCCACGCAGGATCGCAGCCCTCATGTGCCCCGTTCGCCCCAGCAGATCGCCGACGCCGCGATCGCGGCGGCCAAGGCGGGGGCGGCGGTGGTGCATTGCCATGTGCGCGACCCCGAGACGGGGGTGCCGTCGAGGGATCTGGGGCTGTTCCGGGAGGTGACGGAAAGGATCAGGGAGGCGGAGACCGATGTGGTGCTGAACCTGACCGCGGGCATGGGCGGGGACATCACCTTTGGCGGCGTCGAGGCGCCATTGCCGGTCAATGCCGCGGGAACCGACATGGCGGGGGCCACGGAACGGGTGGCGCATGTGGCCGAATGCCGGCCGGAAATCTGCACGCTGGATTGCGGCACGATGAATTTCGCCGAGGCCGATTACGTCATGACCAACACCCCCGGCATGCTGCAGGCGATGGGCCGCATGATGACCGAGCTGGGCGTCAAGCCCGAGATCGAAGCCTTCGACACGGGCCATTTATGGTATGCAAAACAACTGGTTGCCGATGGCATCCTGGAACCTGACGCGCTGGTGCAGCTGTGCATGGGGGTGCCGTGGGGCGCGCCGGATGACCTCAATACCTTCATGGCGATGGTCAATAACGTGCCGCCCGAATGGACATTTTCGGCCTTCGCGCTGGGGCGCAACCAGATGCCTTACGTGGCCGCCAGCGTGCTGGCGGGGGGCAATGTGCGCGTCGGGCTCGAGGACAACCTGATGCTGGATCGCGGGGTGCTGGCGACCAATGCCCAGCTGGTCGAGCGCGCGGTAAGCATCATCGAGAACCTTGGCGCGCGGGTCATCGGGCCCGAGGATGTGCGCCGCAAGCTGAACCTTCGCAAACAGGCGCCAGTGTGAAAATCGCGCGTCGGTATCACGTCGGTATCGCGTCGGTATCGTGTCGGTGCGCGCAGCCCGAAACGGCCCACCCATGAGCGCGCAGCGGATCGTCATCACCGGCGGCGCGTCGGGCATCGGTCTGACGCTGGCGCGGCGCTTTGCGGCGCGCGGTGACCGGGTCGCGCTGTGCGATGCGGATGCGGCAGCGGTCGAGGCCGCGCAGGCCGCGCTGCCCGACACGACCATCGCGCGCCATGTCGATGTGACCGACGCCACCGGGATGGAGGCGTTCCTGTCCGAGGTCGAAACCGCCTGGGGCGGGGTCGATGTGGTCTGCGCCAATGCCGGCACGGGCGGTCCTGCGGGCCGGATCGAGGAGCTGGACTATGACGCCTGGCGCGCCTGTCTGGATGTGAACCTGAACGGCGCGTTCCTGACCTGCCGCTGGGCCGCGCGGGTGATGCGGGCGCAGGGTGCGGGGCTGATCCTGATCACCTCGTCCACGTCGGGGCTGCATGGCGTGCCCTATCGCAGCCCCTATGTGGCGGCGAAATGGGGGCTGATCGGGCTGACCAAGACGCTGGCGATGGAGCTTGGCCCTGCGGGTGTGCGCGTCAACGCGATCGCCCCCGGTGCCGTGACGGGCGACCGCATGGATCGCGTCGTGGCGATGGAGGCCGCCGCCAGCGGCCTGACCGAGGACGCGGTGCGCCAGATCTATGTCAAGGGCACCAGCCTGCGCACCTGGGTCAGCGCCGACGATATCGCCGACATGGCGCTGTTCCTGGCCTCGCCCGCCGCCGCCCGCATCAGCGGTCAGGTGCTGGCGGTGGATGGCCATACCGAAAGCATGGTGCCCTGATGCGCGCGCGCCTGTCTGTCCTGCTGGCCTGCGGGATGCTGGCGGCCCATGGGATGCTGGCGGCCTGTGCGCCCCGGCCCATGGACGGCGCCTATCGCGACACGGGCCAGCCCTTGTCGGTGACCACGCGCAGCGATGCGTCCCGGCTGGCGGGCGATTGGGTCTTGCGCCGCGCCACCCCGGATGCGGCGGGGCTGACCCAGGTCAGCTATCTGCCCGGCCCGGCCGAGGCCTTCGCCCTGACACGCCGGGTCTGCGACGATGACACGGGCCGCTGCGAGCTGCGCCGCAGCACCCGCGCCGCCACGCCGCTTGGCATGAACCGCTGGCGGCTGGCGGGCGAGGGCGCACCGCAGGAGATCTGGGTGGTCTGGGTCGACGAAGGGTATCGCACCGCCGCGATCGGCACGCCGGATGGCAGCTTTGGCTGGATCCTCGACCGGGCGGCCACGGGCGGCGAGGACCGGATCACGGCGGCACGCGACATACTGGAATTCAACGGATACAGCGCCGGCGCCTTGCGCGCGCGCGGCGCGGGAGGCGACACATGACCAGAACCGCAGCGATCATCGGGGGCGGCGTCATCGGCGGCGGGTGGGCCGCGCGATTCCTGCTCAATGGCTGGAACGTCCGGGTGTTCGACCCCGACCCGCAGGCCGAGCGCAAGATCGACGAGGTGCTGCAGAATGCGCGCCGCGCGCTGCCGATGCTCTATGATGTGGCCATGCCCGAGGAAGGCGCGCTGATCTTCTGCGGATCGGTCGCCGAGGCGGTCACCGGGGCGGATTGGGTGCAGGAAAGCGTGACCGAACGGCTGGACCTCAAGCACCGGGTCTTTGCCGAGATCCAGTCGGCCGATCCCGCCGCATTGATCGGATCTTCGACCAGCGGGTTCAAACCGTCGGAGTTGCAGGAGGGCGCCGCCGATCCCACGCGGATCATGGTCACCCATCCTTTCAACCCCGTCTATCTTCTGCCCCTGATCGAGCTGGTGCCGTCGGCGGTGACCGATGCGGGCGCTGTCGAGACCTGCAAGGAGATCCTGCGGGCTGTCGGGCTCTATCCGCTGCATATCCGCAAGGAGATCGACGCCCATATCGCCGACCGGCTGATGGAGGCGGTTTGGCGCGAGGGGCTGTGGCTGGTCAGTGACGATATCGCCACCACCGAAGAGATCGACAACGCGATCCGCTATGCCTTTGGGTTGCGCTGGGGGCAGATGGGCCTGTTCGAGACGTTCCGCATCGCCGGTGGCGAGGCGGGCATGCGCCATTTCATCGCCCAGTTCGGCCCGGCACTGGCCTGGCCCTGGACCAAGCTGATGGATGTGCCCGAGATGACCGACGCGCTGATCGACAAGATCGCCAGCCAGTCGGATGCGCAATCGGGGCATCTGTCGATCCGCGAGCTGGAGCGCAAGCGCGACGGCAACCTCATTGCGATGATGCGCGCGCTCAAGCAGCAGGGACATGCGGCGGGGCGGCTGATCCTCGAGCATCAGGCGGCGCTGCGGCCCGCGCCCGAGATGACCTGCCCGATGGTGTCGGCGCGCCGGGTGATCCCGATCGACTGGACCGACAACAATGGCCATATGAACGAGGGGCGGTACGGGCAGCTTTTCAGCGATGCGTCCGAGACGGTGATGGCGGCGGTGGGCGCCGATGACGCCTATATCGCCGGCGGGAAAAGCTTTTTCACCGTCGAGAACACGATCCGCTTTCTCGAGGAAACCCATGCCGGCGAGCGGATCGAGGTCCATAGCCGGGTGACGCAGGCCGAAGGCAAGAAGCTGCGCTGCCTGCACGAGATGCGGCGGGTGGCGGATGGCGCGGTGTTGGCCACGTCGGACCAGTTCATGCTGCATGTGGACCTGGCCACCCGGCGCAGCTCGGTGCCGCCCGAGGATGTGGCGGCGCGGATGACGGCGCTGGCGCGGCTGCACGCGGCTGCCGGACCGGAGGGCTGAGCGGATGGATTTCGGACTGAGCGACGAACAGGAGATGATCGTCTCGACGGTGCGCAGCTTTGTCGAGAACGAGATCTACCCCCATGAGGCCGAGGTCGAACGCACCGGCGAAGTCCCCCGCGACCTCGCTGACGAGATCCGCCGCAAGACGCTGGAGCTGGGGTTTTATGCCTGCAATTTCCCCGAGGAGGTGGGCGGCGCCGGGCTGGGGCATGTGGATTTCGCGCTGGTCGAGCGCGAACTAGGCCGCGGGTCGATGGCGCTCACGCATTTCTTCGGGCGGCCGCAGAACATCCTGATGGCCTGCACGGGCGCGCAGCGCGACAGGTACCTGCTGCCGGCGGTGCGCGGCGAGCGGATGGATGCGCTGGCGATGACCGAGCCCGATGCCGGATCGGATGTGCGGGGGATGAAATGCACGGCCCGTCGCGAGGGGGGCGACTGGGTGCTCAACGGCACCAAGCATTTCATCTCGGGGGCGGATCACGCCGATTTCGTGATCGTCTTCGTGGCCACCGGCGAGGACATGACCGACCGGGGGCCGAAGAAGCGGATCACCACCTTTTTGGTGGATCGCGGCACGCCGGGCTTTACCATCCGCGACGGCTATCGCTCGGTCAGTCACCGGGGTTACAAGAACATGATCCTCGAATTCGACGATTGCCGGCTGCCGGATGACCAGGTGCTGGGCGAGGTGGATGGCGGGTTCGCGGTGATGAACGAATGGCTGTACGCCACGCGGATCACCGTGGCCACGATGAGCGTCGGGCGCGCACGGCGTTGTTTCGATCTCGCGCTGGCGCAGGCCGCCGCGCGGCGCCAGTTCGGCCAGCCCATTGGCCGGTTCCAGGGCGTCGGCTTCCAGATCGCCGACATGATCACCGAGATCGACGCGGCCGATTTGCTGACCCTCGGGGCGGCCTGGCGGCTGGACCGGGGCCTGCCCGCCAACCGCGAGATCGCCAGCGCCAAGCTCTATGCGACCGAGATGCTGGCGCGGGTGACCGATGCCGCCCTGCAGATCCATGGCGGGATGGGCCTGATGGACGACCTGCCGATCGAGCGGTTCTGGCGCGATGCGCGGGTCGAACGGATCTGGGACGGCACCAGCGAGATCCAGCGCCATATCATCAGTCGCGACTTGCTGCGACCCTTAGGCGCCTGAGGCGGATCGCGGTGAGAAAAGATTTCATGCCTCCGGCGGGGATATTTCCGGCCAGAAGAAACGGGGAAGAGCCCGTGGCCCCGCCCCGTTCCCGGAAACGCCGGGGGGCGGCGCTTCTCCTGGCGCGGTCATCGGCGTCCCCGCCTGTACCGCCCCATGAGACTGTCATGGAATGGTTAACAAACCCCTGCTTCTTCTGGCGAAAAATATCCCCGCCGGAGGCTCCTGTCGGTGCCGTGCGCAGGATGGCCTGCCGATGAGGCGCGATCTTGACCGTCTGCTCCGGCCGCGCTCGATCGCGGTGATCGGGGGCGGGGCATGGTGTGCCAATGTCGTCGAGCAATGCCGCAAGATGGGCTTTGACGGGGCGATCTGGCCGGTGCATCCCACGCGCGCGGCGCTGGCGGGGGTGCCGGCCTGCGCGCGCATCGAAGACCTGCCGGGCGTGCCGGATGCGGCCTTCATCGGTGTGAACCGGCAGGCCACGATAGAGATCGTCCGGCATCTTGCGGGCATGGGCGCGGGCGGGGCGGTGTGTTTCGCCAGCGGCTTTCGCGAGGCGCAGGCCGAGACCGGCGATGGCGCGGGGCTGCAGGAGGCGCTGTTGCAGGCGGCGGGCGCAATGCCGATCCTGGGCCCGAATTGCTATGGCATGATCAACTATCTCGATGGCGCGCTTTTATGGCCTGATCAGCATGGCGGGCAGCGCTGCGACCGGGGTGTCGCCATCGTCACCCAAAGTTCCAATATCGCGATCAACCTGACCATGCAGGCGCGCGGGCTGCCCATCGCCTATGTGGTGACGGCCGGTAACCAGGCGCAGACCGGGCTGGCCGATCTGGGCCGGGCGCTTCTGGCCGATGAGCGGGTCAGTGCGCTTGGCCTGCATGTCGAGGGGATCGGCGATCTGCGCGCCTTCGAGGCGCTGGCCGCAGAGGCGCGCGCAAGGGGCAAGCCGATTGTCGCGCTGAAGGCCGGGCGCTCGGATCACGCGAGGGCGGCGGCGGTGTCGCATACCGCGTCGATGGCGGGCAGCGATGCGGGGGCGCGCGCACTGTTGCAGCGCCTGGGCATCGCCCGGGTGGCCAGCCTGCCTGCGCTTCTGGAGACGCTCAAGCTGGTGCATTTCGCGGGGCCGCTGCGGTCGAACCGGATCGCGTCGATGTCCTGTTCGGGCGGCGAGGCGAGCCTTGTGGCCGACAGTGCCGAGGGGCGCGACATCGTCCTTCCACAGCTGAGCGAGACACAGCGCGAGGCCCTGCGCGCGGCCCTTGGCCCCAAGGTGGCGCTGGCCAATCCGCTGGATTACCACACCTACATTTGGGACGACACGCCCGCCATGGCGCGCGCCTTCAAGGCGATGCTGTCGGGGGATCTGGGGCTGGGCTGCCTGATCGTGGATTTTCCGCGCACCGACCGCTGCAGCATGGCGGCTTGGGATTGCGCGATCGAGGCCAGCCGTCTTGCGGCAAGCGGCAGCGCCACGCCTCTGGCGCTGATCGCCACCTTGCCCGAGGGCCTGTCCGAGCCGGTGGCGCAGCGCTGCATCGAGGCCGGTCTGATCCCGCTTCTGGGGCTCGATGATGCGCTGAGCGCCATCGAGGCGGCGGCCTTTCTGGGGCAGGCGCGCCGCGATCCTGCGCCGCTTGTCGTGCCCGGAACGCCGGTGGCGCCCCGCACCCTGACCGAGGCCGAGGCCAAGGCCGCCCTGGCCGGGCACGGCCTGGAGGTACCGCGCAATGCGCGCGCGGCGCAGGCCGGCGCACTGGCCGAGGCGGCCCATCGGATCGGCGCGCCGCTGGTCATCAAGGCCGAGGGGCTGGCGCATAAATCCGACCTGGGCGGTGTCGTGCTGGCGCCCGAGGATCCGCAAGCGGCACTGGCCCAAGCCCGAAAGATGCCGTGCGACAGCTGGCTGGTCGAAGAGATGATCACCGGGGCCGTGGCCGAGCTTCTGATCGGGGTGTTGCGCGATCCCGCGCATGGCTTCGTGCTGACGCTTGGCGCGGGCGGCACGCTGACCGAGATCATGGCCGACACGACACGGCTTTTGCTGCCGGTCACCGCCGAAGAGGTCGACGCAGCACTGGGCGGCATGCGCATCGCGCCGCTGCTGCGCGGCTATCGCGGCGCCAAGCCTGCGGACCGAGAGGCGATTGCCCGCGCGGTCCTTGCGGTGCAGGATTACGTCATCGCCAATGCCCATCGCCTCGAGGAGGTGGAAATCAACCCGCTCATCTGCACGCCCGACCGCGCGGTCGCCGTGGATGCGCTTGTCACCATCGGAGAGCCGACATGACCGACAGCCCCGTCAAGACCCATCGCCGAGGCCATGTGCTGGAGGTGACGCTGGACCGGCCCAAGGCCAATGCCATCGACCTGGCCACCAGCCGCATCATGGGCGAGGTGTTCCGCGATTTCCGCGACGACCCGGAGCTGCGCGTGGCGCTGATCACCGGCGCGGGGGACAAGTTCTTCTGCCCCGGCTGGGATCTCAAGGCCGCCGCCGATGGCGATGCGGTGGATGGCGATTACGGGGTCGGCGGGTTCGGCGGGCTGCAGGAGATGCGCGCGATGAACAAGCCGGTGATCGCCGCCGTCAACGGGATCTGCTGTGGCGGCGGGCTGGAATGGGCGCTGTCGGCGGATATCATCCTGGCCGCCGATCACGCGCAATTCGCCCTGCCCGAGATCCGTTCGGGCACCGTGGCGGATGCCGCAAGCGTCAAGCTGCCCAAGCGCATCCCCTATCACATCGCCATGGAGATGCTGCTGACCGGGCGCTGGATCGATGCCGAAGAGGCCGCCCGCTGGGGCATGATCAACCAGGTCCATCCGGCGGATGCGCTGATGGAGAAGGCGCGCGCGCTGGCCGATCACCTGGCCTCGGGGCCGCCGCTGGTCTATGCCGCGATCAAGGAAATCGTGCGCGAGGCCGAGGCGATGACCTTCCAGGATGCCATGAACCGCATCACGCGGCGACAATTCGAGACGGTCGATACGCTCTATGCGTCCGAGGACCAGCTGGAGGGCGCACGCGCCTTCGCCGAAAAGCGAGATCCGGTCTGGAAGGGGAAATAGGCGATCCGCCTGTCGCGGATGCGCCGCCCCGTTCAGGGGGCGGCGCACGGCCAGGAGCGGACCGCTTCAGTTGGTGATGATCTCGGGGCCCATGAAGGTATTGGGCAGGAAGGTCGAGATCCACGGCACATAGGTCACGATGATCAGGAACACGAAGAGCACCGCCAGGAAGGGCAGGGCGGCGCGCACCACCGACATCATCGGCATCCCCGCCACGCCCGAGGTGACGAAGAGGTTCAGCCCGACGGGGGGCGTGATCATCCCGATCTCCATGTTGACCACCATGATGATGCCGAGGTGGATCGGGTCGATCCCCAGTTCCATCGCGATGGGAAAGACCAGCGGCGCCACGATCACCAGAAGGCCCGACGGCTCCATGAACTGGCCGCCGATCAGAAGGATCACGTTGACGATGATCAGGAACATCACCGGCCCGAAGCCCGCATCCAGCATCGCGCCGGCGATCTGCTGGGGGATCTGCTCGTCGGTCAGCACATGCTTGAGGATCAGCGCGTTGGCGATCACGAACAGGAGCGTGACCGTCAGCTTGCCGGCCTCGAACAGGGTGCGCTGCGTGTCGCGGTGGAAAAACGCCGTCAGAATCGCCTGGGGCTTGCGCCACAGGGCGGTGTTGCGCCCGTCGCCTTCGGTCGCCAGCGGCCCCATGTCCTTGTAGACGAAACAGGCGATGAAGAACGAATAGACGGCGGCGACGGCGGCGGCTTCGGTCGGGGTGAAGATCCCGCCATAGATCCCGCCGAGGATGATGACGATGAGGAACAGGCCCCAGCCCGCCTCGCGGCCCGAGGCGAGGATCTCGCCCCAGCCCTGCCACTCGCCCTTGGGCATGTTGCGCAGCCGGGCGATCACGTAGATCGCGGTCATCAGCATGCCGCCGGCCATCAGGCCGGGGATCACGCCCGCAAGGAACATCCGGCCGACCGAGACCTCGACTGCGGCGGCATAGACCACCATCACGATCGAGGGCGGGATCAGGATGCCGAGCGTGCCGGCATTGGCGATCACGCCGGCGGCGAAATCCTTGGTGTAGCCCACCTGGCGCATCCCGGCGATCACGATCGTGCCGATCGCCACCACGGTGGCCGGGCTTGACCCCGACAGCGCCGCGAAGAGCATGCAGGCGAAGACCCCCGCGATGGCAAGGCCGCCATGCAGGTGGCCGACGCAGGCGATCGAGAAGCGGATGATCCGTTGCGCCACGCCGCCCGTCGTCATGAAGGACGAGGCCAGGATGAAGAACGGGATCGCCAGCAGGGTGTAATGCCCCTCGAAGGCTTCGAAGAGGGTGCCCGCGACCGAGGCGAGGGAGCTTTCGGAGAACCACAGCAGGAACAGCGTGGAGCTGAGGCCGAGCGAGATCGCGATCGGGACACCGATCAGCATCAGGCCGATGACCATGCAGAACAGCAGCAAGACTTCCATCAGACACGGTCCTCGTCATTTGCTTCGGCCGCGTTGCGGGAGCGGGCCTCGTTGAGTTCGTCCTCGACCTCGTGGCTGGCAACCAGCCGGTCGGCCTTGCCTTGCCAGATCGCCACGGCGACCTGCGCGAAGCGGAAGGTCAACAGCAGCATCGACAGCGGCAGCACCAGGTAGGGGATCACCTTGGGCAGCTTTTCATAGGTTTCGCCGTAATTGATGAGATCCTCGAGGAACCGGAACGGCGCCAGCATCGGGATGTCCTGCACTTCGTAGAAGCTCTGGCTGCGGGCGGTCATGTCGAACCCGGTGGGAAACCAGCGCCCCGAGGTGGGCGGCAGATCGGCGAAGACGGCCCAGTAGTCATACGCCCCCTTCAGCAACAGAAGCGAAAACGCAAGGCAGCACGCCACCGAGATCAGCCCCAGCACCCGCCGCACCGGCGCCGAGAGCATGTTGAGGATCGCATCGACCCCCAGGTGGGCGCGGGTCTTGACCGCGTAGGAGGCGCCCAGCAGGACAAGCCAGCCGAACATGAACACCGTGAATTCCAGTGCCCAGAGAATGTTTGAATTGAACAGGTACCGTGTGATGACATTGGCGAAGGTCACCAGGGTCATCAGTCCGAGGATCGCGGCGATCACCGTTTCCTCGATCCGGTCCGTCAGGCTGTGACGGCGGGTCTGCATCTTGCCCCTCCCATGAATGGTTAAGAAAAGGGCGGGCCTGTGTGACATGGCCCGCCCGGTCACGCTGCGCCGGGGGCGCAGACGTGCAAGTTACATGCTGGCGTTGATCGCCTGGGCCGCGTCGATGTTCTCCTGGCCCACATCGTCCTTGAACTGCTCCCAGACGGGCTTCATGGCCTCGACCCACTTCTCGCGCTGTTCCGGGGTCAGCTCGCGGACAACGCCGCCGGCGTCGATGATCGCCTGGCGGGCTTCCTGGTTGACGCGGGTGGACTCGCTGTTGCGGGTTTCGGTCACTTCGCCGAGGATGGTCAGGAACTGGTCACGCACCGGGGCGTCCAGGCCGTTGAGCCAATCGATATTGGTCACGACAAGATAGTCGATCACGCCGTGGTTCGTTTCGGTGATGCCGTCCTGCACTTCGAAGAACTTCTTGCCGTAGATGTTCGACCAGGTGTTTTCCTGACCGTCCACAACACCCTGCTGCAGCGCGCCATAGACTTCCGAGAAGGCCATTTTCTGCGGGCTGCCGCCGATGGCTTCCATCTGCGCCACAAGCACGTCCGAGGACTGCACGCGGAACTTCAGGCCATTGGCGTCCGACGGCGCGATCAGCGGCACATTGGCCGACATCTGCTTCATGCCGTTATGCCAGTAGGCCAGACCCTGCAGGCCGCGGCGCTGCATGGAATCGAGCATCGCCTGGCCGCTGTCCGATGCCTGGAACGCATCCACGGCGTCGATGTTCTCGAACATGAAGGGCAGGTCGAAGAGGCGGAACTGCTTGGTGAACTTCTCGAATTTCGACAGCGACGGCGCGGCCAGCTGGACATCGCCCTGCAGCATCGCTTCGAGCACCTTGTTGTCGTTGTACAGCGTGGAGTTCGGATAGACCTCCATGCACATGGTGCCGTTCATCTCTTCGTTGATGCGGCTTTCCAGCAGCGACGCCGCGATCCCCTTGGGGTGCTTGTCGGTGTTGGTGACGTGGCTGAACTTGACGACGATCTCGCCATCGTCGCAGGCCGCCGAAGCGGCGCCTGCGGTTACGGTCAGCGCCAGGGCCGTTGCCGCTGCGGTCACGAATTTCATGAGTGTCTCCTCCCTTGGTTTGACACGATCTGTGATCTCTGCCCGAAAGCAGGATGCGCGGATGTTTTCGCATGGCGGGCATGCGCTCAAGGCATGAGTGTGAAAAAGTGGAAAATCGCAAATAAGAAAATTATATCAATGAGTTGATCTGTTTCACCTCGTGGCGAAATCATGCTGCATCACAGCATTGTGCGACTTCCCGCACGCCCGATTCGGCGATTGTGCGGATTTCCGCACATATCCTTGCGCGACCGGCAGCAGGCGATTTTCGCACATCCCGGCCCGTGCCCCGCCCGAGTCGCCGGCGGCGCCCCGGGCTCAGCCCCGGCGGTAATCCTCGGGGCGGATGCCGTAGCGGGCCAGCTTGTCATAGAATGTCTTGCGCGGCAGTTTCAGCGCCTTGGCGGCCTCGGAGGCGCGGCCGTTCTGCCGGCTGAGCGCGGCCACCAGCAACGAGCGTTCCACCCGCGCCATCTGTTCGGCCAGCCCCAGGTCTGTGGCATCCTGCATGTCATCGGGCATGCCGAGGACAAAGCGCATGGCGGCACTCATCAGCGAGCGGGCATTGCCCGGCCAGTCCCGCGCCATCAGGGTCGCGATCCGATCGGGCGAGATTTCCGGTGCGGCCAGTCCCGCCTGCTCGGCGGCCTGCGCCACGTAATGGCGAAACAGCACCGGGATATCCTCGGGGCGTTCGGCCAGCGACGGGATGCGCACCGGCATCACGTCCAGCCGGTAATACAGCTCGGCATTCATCGCGCCGCGCTCCACCTCGGCGGCCAGATCGGCGGTCGAGCCGGCGATGATCCGCGCGCCGGTGCCCTGTTCCATATGGTCCAGCAGCGCATATTGCGCAGGATCGGGCATCGCGGCAACCTCATCGAGAAACAGGCTGCCATTGGCGGCATCGGCCAGCGCGGCCTCGAGGCCCGCCTCGTCCAGTGCGGCAGCGGGGCGCTTCACGAAAGGTCCGGTGGCATGCGGCGACATCAGGTGGATCACCTCGGCCACCTTGGGCACGCCCGCGCCCGCCGGTCCGGTGACCAGCACCTCGGCGCGGGTGCGGGCCACGGCGCGCACCCGGGCGCGCAGGTCTTCCGCGTGCCGCGAGGTGCCATGCAGCATCCGCGCCGCCGGATCGCCGGTTTCCAGCTGCGCCTTGAGCCGGCGGTTTTCCAGCACCAGCGCGCGGGTGTGCAACGCGCGGTGCAGCACCGGCAGCAGGTCATCCGGCGCACAGGGCTTTTCCAGGAAATCGAACGCGCCGCGGGCCATCGCCTCGACCGCCATGGGGATGTCGCCCTCGCCGGTCAGCAGCACGACGGGCATGTCGGGATCGACCTTCTGGGCATGGTCCAGCAGGTGAAACCCGTCGCGGCCCGGCATCCGGATATCCGACAGCACGATGCCTTCGAAGCCCGGCGCGATATGGTCCTTGGCCTCGATGAACGAGCCTGCGGGGATCGCCCTGAGATCGGCCAGGTCAAGCGTCTGGGTCAGGGCTTCGCGCACCATGGCGTCGTCATCCACCACAAGCACGGTTGCCGGCGCCTTTGTCATTCCGCAGCCTCCGTCCTGGCAGGCCCGTGATTTGGCCCGTGATCCGGCCCGTGATCTGGCCCCTGTTCCGGCTGCGCATCGGACCAGCGTTCAAGTTCGATGCGGAACACCGCGCCGCCGCCATCGGCATTGCGGCCCCTGATCCTGCCCCCGAAGCTTTGGACCAGCCCGTACGAGATCGACAGCCCCAGCCCCATCCCTTCCGAGGCGCCGACCTCCTTGGTGGAATAGAACGGATCGAAGATCTTTTCGGGCTCGGCGATGCCGGGGCCGGTATCGGCCACCTCGACGATGACCGGGTCGCTGTCCGTCACGTTCAGGGTGATGCGGCGCTCGGGGCTGTCGGCCATCGCGTCGGCGGCGTTCGAGATCAGGTTGACCAGAACCTGTCCCAGCCGCACCTCGCCGCCCTGCACCGGGATCGGGTGGCCGGGGTGGCGCCACGCGACCGTCACGCCGCCGGTCTTCAGGCGGGCCTCGCTCAGTTCCAGGGCCTGGTCGATCACCGCGCAGATATCCACCTGCATGACCGGCTCGCTTTCCTGCCGGGCGAAGGCGCGCAGGTTGCGGATGATGCGCGCGGCGCGGGCCGACATCGCGGAAATCCGCTGCAGGTTTTCGCCGGCCATCTCGGGTTTGCCCTTCTGCAGGAAGGTGGTGCCGTTCTCGGCGAATTGGCGGATCGCCATCAGCGGCTGGTTCAACTCGTGGCTGATGCCGGCGGAAATCTGGCCAAGCGCGCTCAGCTTGCCGGCCTGCACCAGATCGGCCTGCGCCTTTCGCAGCGCGGCCTCGGCGTCGAGCCGTTCGCTCACCTCGCGGCGCAGCGCGCTGTTGGCGCCCGACAGTTCCGCCGTGCGTTCGCTCACGCGCTGTTCCAGCCGTTCATTGGCGCGCGCCAGCGTGCGGCGGCGTTCGGCGGCCTGGATCAGCAACCCGCCGAAGGCAAGGCAGATCACCGCGAAGACGCTGGCCTGCAGCGCCGCGATGCGGCGGGCCTGGGCCACGTCCAGCAGGGCATGGCCGGTCATCCCGATCACCGGCAGATCGCGCACCAGGTGCAGGGCCTGCCGGGGCAGGTAGTCGCCCCAATCCATGCGCCACAGCTCGTGACCGGCCAGCCGTGTCGCCTGGAAGGCCGGCACCTGCGCGTCGCCGCCCGGACGCAGCCCGGCACTGTCGGGATCGGTCTGCCAATACAGCAATTCCGACCGGTTCGAGACGAACACCAACCCGGCGCTGTCGGTGAAGAACACCGGCGGCTGGCCCCCGATCCAGTCCCATTCCAGCTCGGCGATGTCGATCAGCACCACCAGCACGCCGGTCACGTCCCCTGTCGGGCCGAAGGCCGGTGCGGCAAAGACATAGGCCCGCTGGCCCTCGCGCCCATAGCGGCCATAGCCCTGTCCAAGCGCCCCCTGCAGCGCGCGGGCGAAATAGTCCGATCCGGTCAAGGCCCTCGGGCCATGTCCGGCCCAGGCCAGAACCCGCCCTTGCGGGTCGGCATAGACCAGCCCCATCGCGCCGGTCTTGTCGGCGGCCTGCACCAGCAGGTCGCGCGCGGCGGCCGCGTTCAGGCCGGGCCGCAGCGCGGTCAGCGTGGGGTGGTCGGCCATCAGCACCGCCAGCTCCTGGTAGCGGCGCAATTGCCCGGTGAAGCGGTCGGCGGCCAGTGCCAGATCCGAGCGGCCCTGCTTGTCCAGCTGGTCCAGCCCCTGCACATAGCCATAGCGCCAGATCCCCCCGGCGCTGAGCAGAACCAGCAGCAGGAACAGGGCGACGATCGCAAGTCGGGTGCGCAGGGCCGATGTCATGGCGCCCGTTCTACCAAGCGGCGCGCCGTGTTGGCCAGCCTCTTCGCGCAGGCCCCGTCAGCCCATCGCCAGCGGCTGTCCAAGCGTGATCGCCTCGGGCGTGATCCGGGTGTCGTAGATCAGCACCTCGACGCCCGCCTCCTGCGCGGCATCGAAGGCCGCCGCATAGGCCGGGTCGATATCCGCCGCCAGCCGGAAGGTGCGCGCATCGGTGCGCTGCACCAGGTAGAACATCACCGCGCGATGCCCCTCGCGCGCCATCTGCGCCAGTTCGGCCAGGTGCTTGGCGCCGCGCGCGGTCACGCTGTCGGGAAATTCGGCAAGGCCGGGCTGGCGCTGCAGGGTCACCGATTTCACCTCGACATAGGCGGTGGGCCGCCCCGCGCCCTCGAGCAGGAAATCGATCCGGCTGCCGGTGCCATAGGCCACCTCGGCGCGGACGCGCTCATAGCCCGAAAGCTCGGCCACCTCGCCCGCCTCGAGGGCGGCGCGCAGCGCCCGGTTGGGCACCGATGTGTCCACCCCGGTGAAATGCCCGCCTGCGTGCTCCACAAGGCGCCAGCCGTATTTCAGCTTTTTCTTCGGATCGTCGTTCGGTTCGACCCAGATTCGCGTGCCGGGATCGGCCAGCCCCATCATCGAGCCGGGATTGGCGCAATGCGCCGTCACCTCGCGCCCGTCGCCCAGCCGGATATCGGCCAGGAAGCGTTTGTAGCGCCGGATCAGGGTCGCCGGTTCAAGAGGGGTTTGAAAGCGCATGGCGACAGGCCTATACCGAACCCGACATCCCATCAAGGAGCGCGCCTCATGTCCAACCCAACCGCCGCCATGCTGGTCATCGGAGACGAGATCCTCTCGGGGCGCACCCGCGACGCCAACATGCATCACCTGGCCAAGGAACTGACCCATGTGGGCATCGACCTGTGCGAGGTGCGGGTGGTCAGCGACAAGGCCGATGCGATCACCGACGCGGTCAAGGCGCTGAGTGCGGCCTACACCCATGTCTTCACCTCGGGGGGGATCGGCCCGACCCATGACGACATCACCGCCGACAACGTGGCGCGCGCCTTCGGCGTGGCCATCGACGTGCGCGACGACGCCCGCGCGATCCTTCAGGCGCATTACGACCGGCAGGGGCTCGAGCTGAACGAGGCCCGGTTGCGCATGGCCCGCATTCCGGACGGCGCGCAGCTGATCGACAACCCGGTCAGCGCGGCGCCGGGCTTCATCCTGGGCAATGTGCATGTGATGGCGGGCGTGCCGTCGATCTTCAACGCGATGCTGGCCAGCGTGCTGCCGACGCTGACGGGCGGTGCGCCGGTCCTGTCGCAATCGCTGCGCATCCATCGCGGCGAAGGCGATATCGCCGGGCCGCTGCGGGCGCTGTCGGAACGCTATTCCGACCTGTCCTTCGGCTCTTACCCGTTCCAGCGCGATGGTGCCCATGGCGCGCAGGTGGTGATCCGTGGCCAGGACGGCGCGCGCGTGGACGCCGCCATGGCCGAGTTGCACGCGATGTTCCCCGAATGACCCCCGAGACGTTCCACGCCGTGATCCAGGCCACCTGGCCCGCCGCCGAGACGATGCCGCACGGTCCGTGGATGATCCGCAACGGGCAGGGTGGCGGCAAGCGGGTGTCGGCGGCCACGGCGCGCCAGCCCGTCACGGCGGCCGATCTGCCCCTTGCCGAGGCCGAGATGCGCGCCCTGGGTCAGACCCCGCTGTTTCTCATTCGCAATGGCGATCTGGGTCTGGATGCGCTGCTCGAGGGGTATGGCTATGACGTGGTCGATCCGGTCAACATGTATGCCGGGCAGGTCGATGCGCTGGCCGTGCCGCCGCCGCAGGCCACCAGCTTTGCCATATGGGAGCCGCTGGCGATCCAGCGCGAGATCTGGGCCGAAGGCGGGATCGGCCCGGCGCGGATCGACGTGATGCGCCGCGCCAGCTTTCCCAAGACCGCCGTTCTGGTGCGTGACGGGCAGCGCCCCGCCGCCACCGCCTTCTGCGCGATCCATGACGGGGTGGCGATGATCCACGCGCTCGAAGTGCGCGCGGCCTGTCGTCGTCGCGGCATGGGGCGTCACGCCGTCCAGCAGGCCGCGATCTGGGCGCGGGCCAATGGCGCCACGCGGATGACGGCGCTGTGCACGCAGGCCAATACCGGGTCCAACGCGCTCTTTGCTTCCCTCGGGCTGGCCTGTGTGGGACAATATCACTACCGCATCAAGACCTGAGGAGACGCCCCGCAGATGACCGACACGACACGACCCACCGCGCTGGACCTGCCGATGGTCGACCCGCTGCCCGAGGCGACCCGCAAGTATTTCGACATCTGCCAGGACAAGCTGGGCATGGTGCCGAATGTGCTCAAGGCCTATGCCTTCGACATCGCCAAGCTGGATGCGTTCACCGCGATGTACAACGACCTGATGCTGGCCGAGAGCGGCCTGAGCAAGCTGGAGCGCGAGATGATCGCGGTTGTCGTCAGCTCGATCAATCGGTGCTGGTATTGCCAGGTGGCGCATGGTGCGGCGGTGCGGCAATTGTCCGGCCGTCCCGAACTGGGCGAGGCGATGGTGATGAACTGGCGCGCCGCCGACCTCGATGCGCGTCAGACCGCCATGCTGGGCTTTGCCGAAAAGATCACCCGCGCCAGCGCCGAGATTTCCGAGGCCGACCGCCAGGGCTTGCGCGATGCGGGCCTGTCGGACCGGGATATCTGGGACATCGCCAATGTGGCGGGCTTTTTCAACATGACCAACCGCGTGGCCAGCGCCACGGGCATGCAGCCCAACCCCGAGTATCACGCCCAGGCACGTCAGGGCTGATGCGGGCGCGGCTGGCCTTCTTGCCGGTCTGCCTGGCGCTTGCGATCGGCGGGGCGCAGGCCCGAGCCGCCTCGCCCGAGTTGTCGATGCCCGGCGCGGCGGTGCTGACCCGCGAGATCGTCGAAGAGGCCGGCAGCTACAGGTTGCCCGTGGGGCCGTTCCGCGACGGCATGATCCGCACGCTCAGGATCGAGGGTCGGATCGTGCAGCAGGCCTGGCGGATCGAGGCGCAGGGCATGACCACGCTGCAGATCCTGGCACCCTTGCGCGATCAGCTGGTCGCGGCGGGTTTCAACGTGCTCTACGATTGTGCCGCACCCGAATGCGGCGGGTTCGATTTTCGCTTCGACACCCGCGTGATGGCCGCGCCCGACATGTTCGTGGACTTGCTGGATTACCGGTTCCTGTCGGCCCGGCGCGAGGGGGCCGACGGCTCGGGGGATTACGCCTCGCTTCTGGTCAGCCGGTCGGGGGCGCGCGGATATGTGCAGGTGATCCACACCGGCGATGCGCAGATCAATGTCCTGCAGCCCGAACCGGCCGAGGCGGTGCCGATGCCCGCACCCGGCGGGCCGGCTGCGGACCAGCCGCTCGATCAGGCGCTTCTGCGCCAAGGCCATGTCATCTTTTCGGACCTCGAATTCGAAACCGGCTCGGCGGCGTTGGGGCAGGGGCCTTTCGCCTCGTTGCGCGCGCTTGCCGCGTTCCTGGCCGAGGATACGGGCCGCCGCGTGGCGCTTGTGGGCCATACCGATTCCGTCGGCGGGCTCGAGCCCAATACCGAGCTGTCGCGCGCCCGCGCCAGCGCGGTGATGACCCGCCTGATCGAGACGCATGGCGTCCGCCCCGACCAGCTCGAGGCGCGCGGCGTGGGCTATCTTGCGCCCATCGCCACGAACCGCACCGCCACCGGCCGCGAGGCCAACCGCCGCGTCGAGGCGGTGCTTCTGAACACCGAGTGACCCCGGCCTTGCCGCGCGCCCTGCGGGCCAAAGACGGGCGGGCGGTTGCGCCCATCGCCGCCTTGCGCTATGCCGCATCGCAGCGAACACGGAGCCGGGTGCGATCCCCGGCTGGCTCTTCCGGCCGCCGATCCGCCGGACAACCAGACCACAGCCCGGTCCCGCGCGCCCCTGCTGCGTCGGCTCGGCTCGAGGAAACGCACGTCTCATGATTTCCCTATCCGCCTACCGGCGCGACTGGACCGGCAATATCCGCGCCGATCTTCTGTCCGGCCTTGTCGTTGCCCTTGCCCTGATCCCCGAAGCCATCGCCTTTTCGATCATCGCGGGCGTTGACCCCAAGGTGGGGCTCTATGCCAGCTTCTCGATCGCCGTGATCACCGCGATCACCGGGGGCAGGCCCGGCATGATCTCGGCGGCGACCGCCGCGACGGCGGTTCTGATGGTCACGCTGGTGCGCGATCACGGGCTGGAATACCTGTTGGCCGCCACCGTCCTGGCCGGGCTTCTGCAGATCGGCGCGGGGCTCTTGCGGTTGGGATACGTGATGCGCTTCGTGTCGCGCTCGGTGATGACGGGGTTCGTCAATGCGCTGGCGATCCTGATCTTCATCGCGCAACTGCCCGAGCTTGACCCCTCGAAAGTGCCGATGCTGACCTATGCGCTGGTGGCTGTGGGCCTGGCGATCATCTACCTGTTTCCGCGCATCACCACCGTGATCCCGTCGCCGCTGGTCACCATCATCGTGCTGACGGCTTTGGTCGTCGCCATGGGCTGGGACGTGCGCACCGTGGGCGACATGGGCCAGCTGCCCGATACGCTGCCGGTCTTCCTGATCCCGGATATCCCGCTGAATTTCGAGACGCTGCAGATCATCTTCCCCTATGCGCTGGCGGTGGCTGTCGTGGGCCTGCTGGAAAGCCTGATGACCCAGCAGATCGTCGATGACCTGACCGACACCAGCTCGAGCCGCAACCAGGAATGCATCGGGCAGGGCCTGGCCAATACCGCCACCGGCTTCATCGGCGGGATGGCCGGTTGCGCGATGATCGGCCAGTCGATCATCAACGTGAAATCCGGCGGGCGCGGGCGGCTGTCGTGCTTCGTGGCGGGGATTTTCCTGCTCATCCTGTGCGTGGTGCTGGGCGATATCGTGGCGATCATCCCGATGGCCGCGCTGGTGGCGATCATGATCATGGTGTCGATCGGCACCTTCTCGTGGTCGTCGATCAGGAACCTGCGCGATCATCCGCGCTCATCCTCGATCGTGATGCTGGCGACGGTGTTCTTCGTGATCTACACCCACAACCTCGCGATCGGCGTTCTGGTCGGTGTGCTGCTCTCGGGCATCTTCTTCGCCTGGAAGATTGCGCAGCTGTTCCGCGTCCGCACCGAGATCACCGCCGACGGCACCCACCGCACCTATTTCGTCGAGGGCCAGCTGTTCTTCGCCTCGGCCGAGGATTTCATGAAGGCATTCGACTTCCGTGAAGCCCCCGAAAAAGTGACCATCGATGTCAGCCGCGCCCATATCTGGGACATTTCCTCGGTTGCGGCGGTGGACATGGCTGTGCTCAAGTTCCGCCGCGAGGGGGCCGAGGTCGAGATCATCGGCATGAACGAAGCCTCCGAAACCATCGTCGATCAGCTTGCCGTGCACGACAAGCCGGGTGCGATGGACAAGTTGCTGGGCCATTGAGGAAGGACAGACCAATGACCACCGATACGCTCATCGCCCTTGTCGACGGCTCGGCCTATTCCGAAAGCGTCTGCCACCATGCCGCCTGGATCGCCGGGCGCGCCGGCTGGAGCGTCAAGGTCTATCACGTGATGGGCCGCCGCGATGCGCCCGCGTCGAACGACCTGAGCGGCGCGATCCGCCTTGGTGCGCGCACTGCACTTCTGGAACAGCTTTCGGATCTCGATGCGCAACGCGCGCGTCTGGCCCATGAACATGGCCGTGCCATCCTCGACGATGCGCGCGCGATCATCGAAGGGGCAGGCGATATCGTGGTGGAAACCCGCCTGCGTCAGGGCGATCTTGTCGAAACCATCACCGCCAAGGAAGACAGCGGCGACATGATCGTGATCGGCAAGCGCGGCGAGGCGGCTGGGCTGGCCGCTGCGCATCTGGGCTCCAACCTCGAACGGATCGTGCGGGCCAGCCACAAGCCGGTTTTCGTGGCGAACCGCGCCTTTCACACGCCCCGGCGGGTGCTGGTGGCCTTTGACGGGGGTGCCTCGTCGCTTCGGGCGGTGGATTACATCGCGCGCAGCCCGCTCTTTGCCGGGCTTGGGGTCACGGTGGTGTTCGCCGGGGTGGAAACCCCGACGATCGCGCGCGCGCTTCAGGATGCGGCCGCCACCCTGCGCGCGGGCGGGTTCGAGCCCGAAACCGTGATCCGTCCCGGCGAGCCGGAAAAGGTGCTGGCGGCGATGACCGCCGATACCGCCGGCGATGCCGACGCGGGACCGGGCCATGACCTTCTGGTGATGGGCGCCTATGGCCACAGCCGTGTGCGGGCGCTTCTGATCGGCTCGACCACGACCGAGATGATCCGCTCCTGCAAGGTGCCCGTGGTCCTGATGCGCTGAAGCCGCGACGCGGCGGATCGGCGCCGCGCGCCGCGCTCAGCCGCGTGCGCGTTCGGGGATCAGCTGTTGCGCGATGCCCGCGAACAGCAAGTAGACGCTGGTCACCACCAGCCCCCAATGCGCCCAGCTTTCGGGGTGGAAATCCACCCAGGCCGCCCATCCCGCAAAGAACGTCCAGGCGAATGTCATCGGCAGCGACAGCAGGCGCCAGCGTTCGGTCCGCACCGGGTGGATGAATTTCAGCGGCAGGAACATCGCCACCGACAACAGCGTGACCAGCAGCAGGATCATCCAAATGGGGGGCTGCACCGCGAACATGACAAGCACCGTCATCTGCCAGCATCCCGGAAAGCCGGAAAACGAATTGTCCTTCGTTTTCATGTTGGTATCGGCAAAATACAGCGCGCTGGCATAGGTGATGATGATGATCGCCACCCATCCCGTCCAGCCCGGCAGCAGGTCGGACTTGAACAGCGCGAAGGCCGGGATGAACACGTAGGTCAGGTAATCGATGATCAGGTCCAGCAACACCCCGTCAAAGCGCGGCGCGTTATGCCACACCAGGTAGCGGCGCGCCAGCGGTCCGTCGATCCCGTCCACGGCAAAGGCCACGACGAGCCACAGGAACATCATCGCCCATTCGCGGTCCATCGCCGCCAGAAGGGCCAACATCGCAAACACCGCACCGGACGCTGTCAGGAAGTGGACCAGTAATGCCTTCAAGGTCACAGTCATGACAGTCTATTCGCGCACCTTGACACGGGATGCAATCAACCTTTCGGGTGCGCCCGGTGATAAACCTCCATCAGCCGGCTGGTATCCACCGCCGTGTAGGCCTGCGTCGTCGACAACGAGGCATGGCCCAGAAGCTCCTGGATGGCGCGCAGGTCGCCGCCTGCATTGAGCAGATGGGTGGCAAAGCTGTGGCGCATCGCATGGGGCGTGGCGGTGGCGGGCAGGCCCAGCTGGATGCGGGCGGCCTCGGTCACCTTCTGCACCGCCCTCGGCGCCAGCGCACCCCCCCGGACCCCCCGAAAAAGCGGCGTGCCGGGGCCAAGATCGAAAGGGCACAGGCGGACATACTGCGCCACCGCGTCGCGCGCCGGCGCGATCACCGGAACGATCCGCTCCTTGCCGCCCTTGCCCGTGATCCTGAGCGCCTCGCCCAGGGGCAGGTCATCGCCGGTCAGGCCAAGCGCCTCGGATATCCGCAACCCGCAGCCATAGAGCAGCGTGACAACCGCCTGGTCGCGCGCCGCCACCCAGGGCGTGGCCGATTGCAGCTCGAGCGTGTCGATCAGCCCCTGTGCCGCCTCGGGCGCCAGCGGGCGCGGCAGCTTGCGCTGGAACTTGGGCGCGCGTGTCGACAGGACGGCGGTGGGGTCAAAGCCTTCGCGCTCGGACAGCCAGCGATAGAAGCTTTTCACCGCCGACAGCTTGCGCGCCAGCGACCGCGCCCCGACATCCCGTCCGCGGGTGAACGCCATCCAGGCGCGCATGTCGGTGACGCTGATCCGGGTCAGCGGCGCGATCCCCTGCGCCTCGCCCTTGTGTTCGGTCATGAAGCTCAGGAATCCGCCCACGTCCCGGCGATAGGCGTCCAGCGTGTTGTCCGAGGCACCCTTGAGGGCCTTTTGCGTCTCCAGCCAGCCCTGCAACGCATCGCGGGCGGCCGGGCTGATCATGACAGCCAGCGGCGCATCGCCCGTTCGAACACGCCCGCGAAAAACGCCAGCAGGTCGGTGCCTTGCTGCGGGCTGAACTGATGCGGGTCCTCGGCCCCCATCGCCAGCATCCCCGGCAGCCGCCCGGCCCCGAAATCCAGAAGCAGGCACGCCTCCGAGCGCAGGTACGATCCCTCCTGCCCGTAAACGCGCGCCTCGCCCTCGTGGATCTGGCGCAGCGTCACCTGGCGCGGCGTGCCATTGCGCCCGTCGGTCAGGTAATTGCGCACAAAACCCGGCTCGGCCACCGACAGCACGTCGCCAAGGCGCTGCACCGTCGAGTCATTGCCATCCTGCACGGTTTCCAGAACCAGCTTCATGCTGTCCACCCGCAGGATATCCGCCACCTCGCCGCCCAGGTCGCGCAGGAACACTTCGAAGTCGACCGGGTCCAGCATCCGCAGGATCGCGCGGTGCACCTGATTCGTGCCGGCAAGGTTGTCATAGGCCGCCGCGATCACCGACCGGTGGGTATCCTCCAGCCGGTCCAGCCGCGCCTCGAGGCGTTCCATGGCGATGCCGCGCAAATCGACGATATTGTTGCCCATCGACCGCTCGTTCGCGGCGATCAGCGCCCGCATGAGATCTTGATCTTCAAGGATGACGCTGGGCTGCGCGATGATCTGCTCGCGCAGCTTGTCTTCCATTTCCGGCTTACCGCTCATGCTGGCCTCAGTCTTGCTTTCCGGGCGTTATAACATGGTTCACAGGATTTTCTGCCCTGTTTTTTCCCAATCCTTCATGAACGCCTCAAGCCCCTTGTCGGTCAGCACATGCGACGCCATCGCCTTGATCACCGACGGCGGCGCCGTCATCACATCCGCCCCGATCTGCGCCGACTGGAACGCGTGATTGACCGTGCGGATCGACGCCGCAAGGATCTGCGTGTCGAAGGCGTAATTGTCATAGATCTGGCGGATATCCGCGATCAGCTCCATACCGTCGAGGTTGATATCGTCCAGCCGCCCGATGAACGGGCTGATGAAGGTCGCCCCCGCCTTGGCCGCCAGCAGCGCCTGGTTGGCCGAGAAGCACAGCGTGACATTGACCATGAAGCCCTCGCCCGACAGCACCTTGCAGGCCTTCAGCCCGTCCCAGGTCAGCGGCACCTTCACGGCGATGTTCTCGGCGATCGCGGCCAGCTTGCGGCCCTCCTCGATCATCGCGTCAGCCTCCAGCGCGACCACCTCGGCGCTCACCGGGCCATCGACCATGCCGGCGATTTCGCGGGTGACGTCCAGGATGTCGCGTCCCGATTTCAGGATCAGCGACGGGTTGGTGGTCACACCATCCACCATGCCCAGATCGTTCAGCTCGGCAATGGCATCGACATCGGCGGTATCTACGAAGAATTTCATGTCAGCGGTCCCTTGGCGCGGGTTGGGGTTTTTCATCCCCGGCTTTACCCCATAGAGTGACATGCCGAAACCCCTCTCTTGGAGCGATCGCCCCCGTGTCATCCTCAGGTCCGGACTTTTTCGCCGAAGGCGATCTGGTGGGGGTGCTCACCACCCAGCCGCTGGACCGGCTGCTGGATTACCGCGCGCCCGAAGGCGGCTGCCATGTCGGCGCCTTCGTCGAGGTGCCGCTGGGGCCGCGCAAGGTGCCGGGGGTGGTCTGGGGACCGGGGCGCGGTGATTTCGACATCTCCAAGGTCCGGCAGGTGCTCCGGGTGCTCGACGTGGCGCCGATGCGCGCCGAAATGCAGGACTTCCTGCGCCGCGCCGCCGATTACACGCTGACACCGATGCCCGCCATGCTGCGGCTTGCCACCCGTGCGCCGGGCCTGTCGAACCCGCCCTCGATGCAGAAGATCTACCGCTCGGGCGGCACCGCGCCCGATCGCATGACCGATGCGCGCCGCCGCGTGCTTTCGGTCCTGTCCGAGTATGGCGCGCTGTCCTTCACCCTGGGCGAGCTGGCCGAGCAGGCAGGCGTCACCACATCCGTGATCAAGGGGCTGGTCAAGCAAGGCGCCATCCTGGAAGAGGACTGCCCCCGCGATCTGCCCTTTCCCCCGCTCGATCCGGCGCTTGGCGGCAAGGATCTGACCGACTATCAGGCCAGCGCCGCCGCCACGCTCTGCGCGGGTTTGCGCGGCGGGGGCTATGGCACGACCCTTCTGCGCGGCGTCACCGGTTCGGGCAAGACCGAGGTCTATCTCGAAGCGGTGGCCGAAACCCTCCGGCAGGGGCGTCAGGCGCTTGTCCTTCTGCCCGAGATCGCGCTCACCTCGGAATTCCTCACCCGGATCGAGGCCCGCTTCGGTGCGCGCCCCGCCGAATGGCACTCGGGCGTCACCATGACCGAACGCCGCCGCACGTGGAAAATGCTGGGCGCGGGGGGCTGCCAGGTGGTTGTCGGGGCGCGCTCGGCGCTGTTCCTGCCGTTCCGCGATCTGGGGCTGATCGTGGTGGATGAGGAACACGACACCTCCTACAAGCAGGAAGACGGCGTGCTTTACAATGCGCGTGACATGGCCGTGCTGCGCGCCTCGATCTGCGGCGCTCAGGTGGTGCTGGCCTCGGCCACCCCGTCGCTGGAAAGCTGGGCCAATGCCGAGGCCGGGAAATACACGCGCCTTGATCTCACCGCGCGGTTCGGCGCGGCGGTCATGCCGCAGATGCGCGCCATCGACATGCGCGCCGAAACGCTGCCCGCCAGCCGCTGGATATCGCCCAGCCTGCAGGCCGCCGTCACCGCGCGCGTCGAACGCGGCGAACAGGCGCTCTTGTTCATCAACCGCCGGGGCTATGCGCCGGTCACGCTGTGCCGGGCCTGCGGGCATCAGATCGGCTGCGATCACTGCGACGCGCGCATGGTCGAACACCGCTTCCAGCAACGGCTCGTCTGCCACCAATGCGGCGAGACGAAAGCCCTGCCCAAGGCGTGCCCCTCCTGTGGCGTCGAAGACAAGCTCGCCGCCGTCGGCCCCGGTGTCGAGCGCCTGACCGAAGAGGCGCAGGCGCTGTTCCCGCAGGCCCGCATCGCCACGCTCAGTTCCGATCTCTTCGGCTCGGCCCGCGCCCTCAAGGAACAGATCCGCGCCATCGCCGAAGGCGACACCGACATCGTGATCGGCACGCAGCTTGTCGCCAAGGGCCACAACTTTCCGCGCCTCACGCTGGTGGGGGTGATCGACGCCGATCTGGGCCTGCAAGGCTCGGACCTGCGCGCGGCCGAACGCACCTTCCAGTTGATGCGGCAGGTGGCGGGCCGGGCCGGGCGCACCGAAAAGCCGGGTACGGCGCTGTTGCAGACCTTCCAGCCCGAGCATCCGGTGATCCGCGCGATCCTTTCGGGCGACGAAGAAGGCTTCTGGCGCGCCGAGGCCGAAGAGCGCCGCCATGCCGGCGTGCCGCCCTACGGGCGCATGGCGGGGATCATCCTGTCCTCGACCGATGCGCGTGAAGTGTTCGATTTCGCAACCGAGCTGGCCCGCCGGGATGCGCCCTTGCGGTCCGTGGGCGCGCAGGTGTTCGGCCCCGCGCCTGCGCCCATCGCGCGGATTCGCGGCCGGCACCGGGTGCGGCTTCTGGTCAAGGCGGCACGGGGCGTGGCGCTTCAGGGGGCGGTGGCGCAATGGGTGGCGCAGCTCAAGCCGCCGGGACAGCTGCGCCTCAGCATCGACATCGACCCGCAAAGCTTCCTGTGATCTGCGCGCGGGCAAGCGGCTTTCAAGCCGCTGTCACGCGCTTTTCAAAGCGCGTCTGCCGCGATCACGCCGCAGCTCGCAATCCGCGCTGATCCACCAGGACATCCGTCACCATGGCGCCCACCCACATGCAGGCCAGCGCCAGCCATGCGGTGCCCGCAAAGACCGATCCGCCGGTGACGCCATTGCCGATGGCGCAGCCGCCCGCCAGCATCCCGCCGAACCCCATCAGCGCCGCGCCGGTCAGCGCCCGGCGCATGTTGGCCTCGTCCTCGAACCCCTGGAACCTGAATTCCCCGGTCAGCCACGCGGCCACGAACGCGCCCAGGAACACCCCCGGCACCAGCCCGATATCGAACTCCAGCACCGTGGTGTGATCGAGAAAGAACATCAGCGTATTGGCCGACGGCCCGGTGAAAGTGGCGCTTTCGATGGCCACCGGATCGAAGGCGATCTGCGACAGCGCATAGGTCGACACCCAGCCCACCGCCACCGCGAACCCCACGCCCGAGGCGAAGATCAACCGCCATCCGCCGATCCGGTTATGCGCCGCCACCGCCAATGCAGCCCCCGCCGCCACGACCCCGAACATCAGCCCCGCGATATCCGGCAGGCCAAGGGCCGCCAGCAGGTCCATGTTCTGCCCGCCCGCCGTGACCCAAAGCGCCGCCAACGTGTCGCGCGTCGGCGCCAGCCAGCCCGACAGGCTCATCTGCGCCACCACCGCAAAGACCAGGCCCGACATCACCGACCGCAGGTTGCCCGTCGCCGCCAGCACCAGCAGGCGCCCCGAACAGCCCCGCGCCAGCACCATGCCCACCCCGAACAGAAGCCCGCCGATCACCGCGCCCGACCAGCTGCCCGGCACCGCCATGATCCGCGCATCCTCGGCGCGAAAGAGGCCCAGGTACTGCGCCCCCTGCACCCAGACAACGGCGGTCGAGAAGGTCAGCAGCCACACCGCCACCTTGTCGCCCATCCGCCCCCGGGCGAATTCCACCGTCGCCGCGCGCAGGCAGAACCGCGACCGCTGCGCCGCCACGCCGAAGATCACGCCGGTCAGCAAGCCCAGCAGGGCCGCCGCAGGTGCTTCGCCGATGCGCTCCACGAGTGTCAGAAGATCCATTGTCGTCCGGCCCTTTTGCGTGTTTTGCCCGTCGATGACATGCAGGATCCTGAATGTCCTTGATCCAGATCAGGCGCCGCCCCGCCTCCTGTCCGGCCTCCGGCCCGGAAAACGCAGCTTACCTCTCGCCAAGCCCGCGCGATGGGCGTAAAGCATAGGCCATGACCCGGATCGTTCCCCTGGCCGATGCGCGGCACCTGCCGCTCTGGCGCCGTCCCGTCACATTGCTGTTCCTGATGGCCGCCGCCATGCCGGTGGCCTTCGCCACATGGTCGGCGCTGCTGAACAATTTCGTGATCGAGGCGGCGCAGTTCGACGGCTCGGATATCGGCTGGCTGCACACGGTGCGTGAAATCCCCGGCTTCCTGGCCATCGGGGTCATCGCGATCATCATCTTCATGCGCGAACAGGTGCTGGGACTGGTTTCCTTGATCCTTCTGGGCGTGGCCACCGCGATGACCGCCTGGTTTCCGTCGCTGGGCGGGATCCTGGTGATCACCATGCTCAGCTCGATCGGCTTTCACTATTACGAGACGGTCAACCAGTCGCTGCAGCTGCAATGGATCGACAAGCTGCGCGCGCCGCAGGTGCTGGGCTGGCTGATCGCCGCCGGATCGGCCGCCACGCTGGTGGCCTACCTGCTGATCGTGCTGACCTGGGAAACGCTCGATCTGAGCTACAACACCGTCTACATGCTGGCCGGCGGGGTCACGGCCCTGGTGGCGCTTTTCTGTCTGCTGGCCTATCCCCAGTTCGAGGCGCCCAACCCCCAGGTCAAGCGCATGGTGCTGCGCCGCCGCTACTGGCTCTATTATGCCCTGCAATTCATGGCCGGCGCCCGGCGGCAGATATTCGTGGTCTTCGCCGGCTTCATGATGGTCGAGAAATTCGGCTTCGCCGTCCACGAGGTGACGACCCTCTACATGGTCACGCTGGTGGCCAACATGGTCTGCGCCCCGCTGATGGGCCGGGCCGTGCGGGTCTACGGCGAACGCACCACCCTGACCTTCGAATATGCCGGGCTTGCGCTGGTGTTCCTGGCCTATGGCGGGATCTACATGTTCGGCTGGGGGGTGGTGCTGGCGGCGGTGCTCTACGTGATCGATCACCTGCTCTTCGCGCTGGCCCTCGCGCTCAAGACCTATTTCCAGAAGATCGCCGATCCCGGCGATATCGCACCCACCGCCGCCGTGGCCTTCACGATCAACCATATCGCGGCGGTGTTCCTGCCGGCCCTTCTGGGCTATCTGTGGCTGGTCTCCCCGGCGTCGGTCTTCGTGCTGGCGGCGGGCATGGCGGGCGTGTCCTTCCTGCTGGCCATGCTGATCCCGCGCCATCCCGCGCCGGGGCACGAAACCATTCTCGTCCCGCCGGCGCCCGCGCCCGCGGAATGATCCGACCCCGACAAGAGGCCCCCAAACCCCATGCCCACCTTCACCGCCCTGACGACATTGCCCGGAAAAGACCGGGCCGAGGCCTTGGCCGCCGCCCTCGAAACGCTGGAGCCGGTCCCCACCGGGGTCGGCACCTTCGAGATCGAGGACGGCTCCGGCCTCTGGGAGGTCGGCGGCTATTTCGATGCGGCACCCGATCAGGCCGGCCTCGCCCTCTTGGCGACGGTGCATGGCGCGCGCCCCTTCGCGATCTCGGAGCTTCCGGAAACCGATTGGGTCGCCAAGGTCCGCCGCGAGCTTGTCCCGGTCGAGGCCGGGCGCTTTTTCGTCTATGGCAGCCATGACGCCGACAAGGTGCCCGCCGAGGCCGAGCCCTTGCTGATCGAAGCCGCCATGGCCTTCGGCACCGGCCATCATGGCACCACCCAGGGCTGCCTGCGCGCGCTCGACCGGCTGGCCGGGCAGGGCTTCGTCGCAGGCTCGGCCATCGATATCGGCTGTGGCACGGCGGTGCTGGCGATGGGCGCGGCGCGCGTCTGGCCCCATGCCGTCCTCGGCACGGTGCTGGCCAGCGATATCGACGAGGTTGCGGTCGATGTGGCCCGCGCCAATGTCATCGCCAACGATCTGGAGGGGCGTGTCACCTGCCTCGAGGCCACGGGCCTCGACCATCCGGTCATCAAGGCCGCCGCACCGTTCGACCTGATCTTCGCCAATATCCTGAAGGGTCCGCTGATCGACATGGCCGAGGAGGTGACAGCGGCCCTGGCCCCGGGCGGCCGGGTGATTCTCTCGGGGGTTCTGAACGAACAGGCCGACGAGGTGATCGCGGTTTACACCTCTGCCGGAAACAGTCTCGAGTATCGCGAAGAGATTGGTGACTGGACCACGACAACCCTGGTCAAATCCGACTGATATTTCCTTGATCTCACAGGGCGGAAAAAGGCAGCATTATGGCAATTGCCTTAATGTTGCCGTGCTTTTTCAGTATGTCCGTTGCTTATTTGAAGCGGCTTTTCGCCATGGAGATTGGATATGTCGGAGATTTTCAAGGACTTTGACGATCGGGTCGACCGCATCACCAGGAAACGCGCCCAGATGCGCAAGGGCTATGTGGGTCGGGTCAACAAGGATGGGCTTGTCGTGTTCCGCCCCAAGCGCCGGGGGCTGCCGGTGTCGCCGCGAGGCATCGCGATGGTGCTCTTCGCCTTCATCCTCTTCAAGGCGCTGATCATGTCCCACCTGGGCGGCACGATCTATCAGCAACGGATCGCCAAGCTGCAATCGGGCTCGCTGATCGAACAGGCCGGCGCGCTCATCATGCAGCCGGATCCCGCAACGCTCTGGCTCGTGGACCAGATCCGCCCTTACATCCACTAGGCATGGCCCGGGCACGGGATTTCTTCAAAAGAAATCCCCCGGAAACTTTGCAAGTTTCCATCCCCCGCCCATGGCGCCGACGCCGGATTTCTTCAAAAGAAATCCATCGGAAACTTGAAAAGTTTCTGCCGCCGCCCCCATCACGCGATATCCCGTTGGGCCTATGTCGTGCGTGTGGTGCCCGTATCTCAACGGGCCTGCGCGCCCGGATCGCCAGCTTGGGCGCCGCGCGCTTTTCCGGGTGGTCTGCCGGGCGGCAAACACGCGCCGGATGCCGCGCGCCCGGTCTTCACGGGCAACGGAGAGCCCTGCGCGGCGGGCCGCACAGGGCTCTGTCGTCCTGCATGCCGGATATGGCGGGTCTTGGGGATGTCCTCCGCCAAGCACGCAGGCCGGTCACAGTTTGCGCGCGACCGCCTCGATGTCGCCGCGTGTCAGGCCGATATCGTCCAGCTCACGGTCGGACAGTTTCGACAGCGCCAGACGGGTTGCCCGGGCATCGTTCCAGCTGGCAAGGCTGTGCATCAACTGGGTCAGAAGGGCAGGCAGGCGGGGCGCCGTGGGGCGGGTGGTGTCGATGACGGACATTGTCATGTTCCTTGATGGAGGGCTGCTATATGCGGGAAATGGCGGGGGATCCGCGTCTGAGCGGCAGGTAAGCCGGACCGGTTCTGCTGACAAGCTGGGCTTTTTGCATAATCCTTATGCGGTTTATGCATGACTGCGCCGGTCACGCGGCCGGGCGCTCCTCCCGGTGGGGGCGCCGGGGCGGCCGCGCATTCCTCTTGGTCTTTGTTCCCGTTTCGTGCTAATCCCTCTCGAAAGCCAAAGAGCGGGGCAGGACAGATGCGGGTATTGGGGATCGACCCCGGATTGCGGAACCTCGGCTGGGGGGTGATCGACGTGGATGGCAGCCGTCTGTCGCATGTCGCGAACGGCATCTGCCATTCCAGTGGCGCCGACATGGCCGCACGGCTCATGTCCCTGCATGTGCAATTGACCGATATCGTCGGGCAGTACGCGCCCGGAACGGCGGCGGTGGAACAGACCTTCGTCAACAAGGACGGCGCGGGCACGCTCAAGCTTGGGCAGGCGCGTGGCATCGCCCTGCTTGTCCCGGCCCAATTCGGGCTGGCGGTGGGCGAATATGCGCCCAACACCGTCAAGAAAACCGTTGTTGGTGTCGGGCATGCCACCAAGGACCAGGTCGCCCATATGGTGCGCGTCCAGCTTCCCGGCATCACGCTGGCCGGGGCCGATGCCGCCGATGCGCTGGCCATCGCGATCTGTCATGCCCATCACGCGCGCACACCCGCGCTGGCCCGGAGGGTGGGGGCATGATCGGGCGCATCGCCGGGCGTATCGACTACCGCGCCAGCGACCACGTGCTGATCGACGTGCGCGGCGTGGGCTACCTTGTCTATTGCTCGGACCGCACGCTGCAATCCTTGCCGCGCGTGGGCGAACATACCGCGCTTTACACCGATCTTGTCGTGCGCGAGGACCTGCTCCAGCTCTTCGGTTTTCCCACGCTCATCGAAAAGGAATGGCACCGCCTGCTGATGAGTGTGCAGGGCGTGGGCGCCAAGGCGTCGCTGGCCATACTGGGCGCGCTCGGCCCCGAAGGTGTGGGGCGCGCGATCGCGCTCGGGGACTGGAATTCGGTCAAGGCCGCGCGCGGGATCGGCCCCAAGACCGCGCAGCGGGTCGTCAACGAGCTCAAGGACAAGCTGCCCGAGCTGATGGCCATGGGCACCACGCCCACCGATCCCGTCTCGCCGCCGCCCTCGGATCCCGACGATCCGCCGGTGATCGAGACAGCGCCCCCCCCCGCGCCGGCGCGCCCGCGCTCGGATGCGCAGGCCGAGGCGCTCTCGGCTCTCACCAACCTGGGCTACGCCCCCGGCGAGGCGGCTGGGGCCGTCGCGCAGGCTGCCGATACCGATCCGCAGGCCGATACCGCCGCGATGATCCGGGCCGCCCTCCGGCTGCTGGCTCCGAAAGGCTAGAGGATGGACAGCCCCGACCCCACCCTGCGCCCCGATCCGCTGCCCGAGGATGCCGACCGGTCCCTGCGCCCGCAGGCCCTGTCCGAGTTCATCGGCCAGGCCGAGGCGCGCGCCAATCTGCGCATCTTCATCCAGTCCGCCCGCCAGCGCGGCGAGGCGATGGACCATACCCTGTTCCACGGTCCCCCCGGCCTGGGCAAGACCACGCTGGCACAGATCATGTCGCGCGAACTGGGCGTCGGGTTCCGCATGACCTCGGGGCCGGTCCTGGCCAAGGCGGGCGATCTGGCGGCGATCCTGACCAATCTCGAACGCAACGATGTCCTGTTCATCGACGAGATCCACCGGCTCAACCCCGCCGTCGAAGAGGTGCTCTATCCCGCGATGGAGGATTTCGAGCTGGACCTGGTGATCGGCGAAGGCCCCGCCGCCCGCACCGTCCGGATCGAGCTTCAGCCCTTCACCCTTGTCGGTGCCACCACGCGGCTTGGCCTTCTGACCACGCCCCTGCGCGACCGGTTCGGCATTCCCACACGGCTCGAATTCTATACCGAGGACGAACTCCACGAGATCGTCACCCGCAACGCGATCCTGCTCAATGCGCCTGCCGACACCGATGGCGCGCGCGAGATCGCCCGCCGTGCGCGCGGCACACCCCGGATCGCGGGCCGCCTTCTGCGCCGGGTGGTGGATTTCGCCCTGGTCGAGGGTGACGGGCGCATCACCCGCGATCTGGCCGATCATGCGCTGACCCGTCTGGGGGTGGACAAGCTGGGGCTCGATGGGGCGGACCGGCGCTATCTGCGGCTGATCGCCGAGGCCTATCAGGGCGGTCCGGTCGGTATCGAAACCATGAGTGCCGCGCTCAGCGAAAGCCGTGATGCCCTCGAAGAGGTGATCGAGCCGTTCTTGCTGCAACAGGGGTTGATCCAGCGCACGCCACGCGGTCGGATGCTTGCCTCCCGGGCCTGGGCGCATCTGGGCATGGCGCCGCCGGCCGCGCCCGGGCAGAGCGATCTGTTCGGCAAATAGGCCCATGCGCCGCGGCCCCTCCATATCGATGCGCCGGCGTCCGGGCGGCGGGCCGTGGCCGGGCCGCGCTTCAAGCAAAGGGAGCCCCCCTTGCGCCTTGCCGACATTCCCCTGATCCCGCTTCTGATGCTGCAGGCCGCCTGGGTCGCGGCCCGTGCCGCGCGTCTGCCCGAAGCGCCCGGTCCCCGCGCGGGCCGGGCCGGGGACGGCCCCGTTCTGCGGCTTCTGGTGCTGGGCGACAGCTCTGCCGCCGGGGTCGGCGCCGCCAGTCAGGATGTGGCGCTTGCCGGCCGGCTGGTGGCCTGCCTTGCGCCGCACCGCGATGTGCGTTGGGTGCTGCATGCGCGCACCGGTGCCACCGCCCGCAGCACGCTGGCGTCCCTCGATACCCTGGCGCCCGGCCCGCATGATGCGGCCGTGCTGGCGCTTGGGGTGAACGACACCAAGAACGGCGTGTCCGCCGCGCGGTGGCGGCGCGATTATGCGGCGCTGCTCGATGCATTGAACCAGCGCTTCGGCGTCACGCTTTGCGTGGCCTCCGGTGTGCCGCCGCTCCAGCGGTTCCCGCTTCTGCCGCGCCCGCTGCGCGATGTCCTGGGGCGGCGGGCCGCCCGGCTCGATCACGAACTGGCGCAACTGGCCGCCGCGCGCCCGGGGGTTGTCCATCTGCCCGTGGGCGACGCGCTCGATCCCTCGGGCATGGCCGAGGACGGGTTTCATCCCGGCCCGGCGGTCTATGATCGTTGGGCGCGGGGCGTGGCGGCGGCTCTTCTGGAACCGCCGGTTCGCAACTCCGGGGTGTAGCGCCCCGGCCCTGCGGGCCTGCCCCGGCAGGGGCGCGCGCCCCGTGAGGCGTTGGGCGAAAATCCGGCCAGCCTGCCACAAACCGGCCAGGATCGCGGCACGAAACCGTGGCCGGGACAAAGCGCTTCGCGCACAGGTCGCACTAAGGGATTTGATGACATGCAGGGCCTTGGTCATGCGCCTTATGCGGGGCATCTTTCGCCGATGCCCCAGGCCAAGGACCAAACCCGTCAGGCAGGCGTAGGCGGCCCTGCGCCAATATGTCCGCGCAGGCGGGCCCCGGTCCTGTGCGCTGCCGCAGCATTGCCATAATGTCGCCGCATAGGCGACCTGATGCCGACTTGTAATAAGCCTGTTTCGAGTCTGCTCAGGTTGGATTAAGCTCACGCCATGATTGTTTCAGGTATACTCTTTAGTATAGGTATCGTCGGTCTCGTGATCGCGGTCGTTCATCCCGTCATGCCCGGCATGACGGTCGTCGCCGGGGCTTGGGTTGCCGGGGCGCTCGTGTTGCTGGTCAATGCGGCCCTGCGCAGGCCGCTGCAATCGGGGCATGTGGTCGTGGACGGCTCCAACGTGATGCATTGGCGCGACGAGAGTCCGCGCGTCGACACGCTGCGCGAGGTGGTCGACCATCTCAAGGGGCAGGGCCTGTCGCCCGATGTCGTCTTCGACGCCAATGCGGGCTACCTGCTCGAGGGGCGCTATCTTCACAGTCAGGATTTCAGCCGCATCCTGGGCCTGTCCCAGGAGCATATCAAGGTCGTGCCGCGTGGCCGTCAGGCCGATCCCGTGATCCTCGATCTGGCGCTTCGCACGGGCGCGCGCGTCGTGTCGAACGACCGGTTCCGCGACTGGGCCGAGGATCATCCCGAACTGGCCCAGCCCGGACATGTGATCCGGGGCCGCTATGATGACGGCAAGCTGGTTCTGGACATGCATGACACCGGCCTTCCCCTGGCTGGACGGAACGTGGATCAGGGGGCCAAGGCTGGCATCCAATGATTAAGATCGCGTTACCGGTCGGGACGCAGGGTGCATCCGGGTGCTGCCTGCGGTGATTTGCGTACGGGATGGACACAAATTCCGGTGATCCGGGCGATTTTCGTCCCAAAGCTGCGTCGGTTTCGTACGAACCCTACACAAACACGCCGCGCCGATATTTGCCTGGCTGCGCCGCTCTGCTATGGGGGCGTCATGTCGACGGAGGCCCCCATGACCGCACCCCTCAGCGCCGAACGGATCGAACGGTTTTTCACCCGGTCGGATGGCACCTACATGTTCGCCCGCTGGGGCCGGCCCATTGCGCCGGTCGTTTTTGGCGTTGATGATCAAACACTTGGCATTGTGAAAGGCGCGCTCGAGGCGGTCACCACGCTGGCCGATCACCAGATCGCCGAGACCGATCCCGAACTGGGCGTCAATCTGATGGTGTTTTTTTTCCGCGATTGGGAGGAACTTTTGCAAGTCCCTGATCTGGATAGGTTAATTCCCGATCTGGCGCCGCTGGTCGCACGCCTTGTCGCGGCCGATGCCAACCAGTACCGCATCTTTCGTTTCGATGCGGCGGGCGCGATCAAGGCCAGCTTCGTTTTTCTGAGGATGGACAAGGAGTTAAGCTCTGTTCCGGCGGAAACGCTGGCGCTGTCGCAGATCGTCCAGACGATGCTTTTGTGGTCCGATACCGCCTTCAAGGACGCCTCTCCGCTGGCCCGCATCCCCGAGACGGGCGCCGTCATCCTGCGCCCCGACATCGCCGCGCTCATTCGGGCCGCCTATGATTCGGTGATGCCGGTCTTTGCCCAGGACAGCAGCCATGCCTTGCGCCTGGCGGCCCGGATCATGCCCAACTAAATGTCTGGAAACATGCGCCTTTTCGTGGGTTTGAGTTTGCCTGACGTGGTGCGCGCGGCGCTCTCGCGTCTGCAATCCGACCTGCGTGTGGGCCGTTTGGTGGCGCCCGAGAACCTGCATCTGACCCTCGCGTTCCTCGATGATCAGGACCTGCCGACCGCCGAGGCCGTTAACGAATTGCTCGAAGGTCTCAAGGCGCCCGCTTTCGATCTGCGCATCGCCGGGCTGGACCTGTTCGATCCCGCGCGGCCCCGGATCGTCTTTGCGGCGGCGGATCGTTCGGAAGCCCTTGTTTCCCTTCGGAAAAAAGTCCGCGTGGCGGTGCGTGACGCGGGCGTGATCCTCCCGCGTGAGCGGTTTCGTCCGCATGTGACCCTGGCCCGCCTGGGCCGTGATCTGCCGCAATTCGAGCTCGACAAACTGGGCGCCTTCCTCGAGTCGCACGGGGATTTTGCCCTCGATCCTTTCCAGATCGACCGCTTTGGTCTTTTTCGGTCAACCCTTGGTCCGGACGGCCCGGAATATGACTTGTTGGCCGAGTACATGCTGGACGATCCCGCCCCGCAGCCCTAACCTGCGCCCCATGGCTCACAGATTTCCGATACGCGTCTATTACGAGGATACCGACATGGCCGGTATCGTCTATTATGCAAATTATCTCAAATACATAGAGCGTGCCCGCAGTGATTGGGTCCGGCAGTTGGGCATCGATCAGAACGCCCTGCGCGAGTCCGAAGGGCTGGTTTTCGCGGTCCGTCGTCTGGAAGCCGACTACCTGGCATCGGCCAAATTCGACGACGAGCTCGAGGTGCTCACCCGCACCCAGGCCGTGACCGGTGCCCGCCTGGTGCTGGAACAGGTGGTAACCCGTGGCAAGGACACACTATTTTCCGCGGTCGTGACCCTGGTCTGCATCAACGAAACCGGCCACCCGGCCCGCCTTCCCGCCAATATCCGCCTGCGTTTGCACTGACCGGTCGCACCATACCCGGCGATTATCCGCCGGTCCCCGGTGCCTGATCCGAAATCCCCCGCCGGTCACGCGGATGTTGTTGGCTTTCGCTTTGGAAATCGGGTAGTTTGCCGCTCAATAAGGCCGAAAAACAAGGCCACCCAAAAAAGAGCAGGCAAGATGGAAGCAGAAACTCTGGCATTGGCACAGGAGATCGATTTCTCTCTGTGGGGGCTCTATGCTCGCGCCACGATCATCGTAAAGCTGGTGATGTGGATTCTCGTGATCGCATCGTTCTGGGCGTGGTCGATCATCATTCAGAAGATCATCCTCTACCGCAAGGCGCGCGCCGAGGCCGCCGCGTTCGACCGCCGGTTCTGGTCGGGCGAGCCGCTGGACGAGCTGTTCGACGAGATCGGCCCCGATCCGTCCGGGCGCTCGGAAAGGATCTTCGCCGCCGGCATGATGGAATGGCGCCGCAGCCATCGCACCGATGGCGGCCTGATCGCCGGCGCCACCGCGCGCATCGACCGCAGCATGGATGTGGCCATCTCCAAGGAAGCCGAAGAGTTGCAGAGTGGTCTGCAAATCCTGGCCACCATCGGATCGACCACGCCGTTCATCGGCCTGTTCGGCACGGTCTGGGGCATCATGAACGCCTTCATCGAGATCGCCGAGCAGCAAAACACCAGCCTTGCCGTCGTGGCGCCGGGGATCGCCGAGGCGCTTCTGGCGACCGGTCTTGGCCTTCTGGCCGCGATCCCTGCGGTCATCTTCTACAACAAGCTCAGCTCGGATTCCGATCGCATCGTCGCCAATTACGAGGCCTTCGCCGATGAATTCGCGACGATCCTCAGCCGGCAGCTGGATTCCTGACCGATGGGGGCTGGTGTAACCGAGAAATCGGGCGGCGGTGGTCGCAGACGGCGGGGGCGGGGCCGCTCGCGCCCCATGGCCGAGATCAACGTCACGCCCTTCGTGGACGTGATGATGGTGCTGCTGATCATCTTCATGGTCGCGGCCCCGCTGATGACGGTCGGGGTTCCGGTCGAGTTGCCGAAGACCGCCGCCAACGCGCTGCCGGGCGAGGAAGAGGAAGAACCTCTGACCGTGACCGTCACCGCCGAGGGCCTTGTGACGATCCAGACATCCGAGGTGCCACGGGACGAATTGGTGACGCGGCTGCGCGCGATCGCGGCGGAGCGCGACAGCACCCGCGTCTTCCTGCGTGCTGACGGTGCGGTGCCTTACTCGGATGTGATGCAGGTGATGGGGGCGCTCAACCGTGGCGGCTTCTCGGATATCGGGCTGGTCACGGACATGGGTGGGCCCGCGCTCGACGGGCAGGACAGCTGAAGGCGCTCAGGTGAACACCGGCCAGATCATATCCGGAACGGCCCATGTCGGGCTGATCGCCTTCGCGGTGTTCGGCGGGGCGTTCAAATCGGACCCCTTGCCGTTCGAGGTTACCTCGGTCACGGCCATATCGGCCGAGGAGTATGCCGCGTTGATCGATGCGCCGCGCGCCCCCGAAGCCGTGGCCAATGTGGACACGCCCGAACCGCCCGCCGAAGGGCAGGGCCTGCCGGAGCTGACCTCGAGCAGTGATGCGGCGCCGGATCTTTCGCAACCCGAGGTGACGCAAACCCCGCCGCCCGACGATGTTCCCGAGGTTGTCGATCCCGTGCCCGTACCCGAGGCCGAGGTGAGCGATGAGCCGCCCGTGATGCAACCCCCGCAGGAGGATGTCGCGGCTTTGGTGCCCGAAGTCTCACCCCGCCCGCAGCCCAGACCGGCGCCGCGTGTGGCCCCCGAAGCGGTGGCCCCTCCCGAGCCGGATGTCGCGATCGACGAGGTGGAGCGCCAGGAAACCGTGCCCGATGCCGACGCTGCCGAAAATGTCGAGCCGGACACCCAGGCGACAGCCCCCGAGGAAGCCGCAACCGAGATCGTGACGGAAGCCGAGCAGGTCGATCCGGCCAGCGCGGCGCCGACGCGATCGGTCCGGCCCAAGACGCGGCCCGCGCAACCCCAGCCGGCCGAAGACGTGCCACCGACTGAGGATACCCGCACCGCCGCAAGACCGCAGCCCGACGAAAGCGCCGTCAACGATGCGCTGGCCGAGGCGCTCGGGCAGGCGGGCGGCGCGGACCAGGGCGCCCCCTCGGGGCCGCCTCTGACAGCCGGCGAAAAAGACGCGCTTCGGGTATCGGTGCAACGATGCTGGAATGTCGGATCGCTCAGCTCCGAGGCGCTGCGCACGACTGTCGTCGTGGGGGTGCGCATGGGGGAAGACGCGAAACCGGTATCGGGCTCGATCGAATTGATCAGTTCGTCGGGCGGCAGCGATACGGCGGCCAGACAGGCCTACGAGGCAGCGCGGCGGGCGATCATCCGCTGTGGCGCGAACGGCTATGATTTGCCGAAAGACAAGTACGATCACTGGCGTGATATTGAAATGACGTTCAATCCGGAGAAAATGAGGATCAAATGATGCGTTATATACTGAGCCTCCTGACCGTTCTCATGCTGTGGTCGCTTCCGGCAACAGCGCAAGACGGGCCGCTTCGGATCGAGATCACCGAAGGCGTGATCGAACCCCTGCCATTCGCGGCGCCCGATTTCGTGTCGGACAGCGCGGCAGGGGCCGATTTCGGTCGCCGCATCGCCGATGTGATCGCCGCGGATCTGACCGGCACGGGCCTCTTTCGTGAAATCCAGCCAGAGGCGTTCATCAGCCGGGTGACCAGTTTTTCCAGCCCCGTGCAATATGCCGACTGGAAAGCGATCAACGCGCAGGCGCTTGTGACCGGTGCGGTCACGGTGGATGCCGGTGGGCAGTTGGTGGTGCGTTTCCGGCTTTACGACGTGTTCGCGGGGCAGGAACTTGGCCAGGGTTTGCAGCTTGTCGGCACGCAGGACGGCTGGCGCCGCATGGCCCACAAGGTGGCTGACCAGATCTATAGTCGGATCACCGGCGAGGCGCCATATTTCGACACCCGTGTGGTCTATGTCGCCGAGACCGGCCCGAAAGACCAGCGGGTGAAGCGGCTGGCGATCATGGATTACGACGGTGCGAATGTCAGTTACCTGACCGATAGCGCCTCGATCGTGCTTGCGCCGCGCTTCTCGCCTGATGGCAGCCAGGTGCTTTATACCAGCTACGAAAGTGGCTTTCCGCGCATTTATGTGCTGCAGGTCGGAACCGCGCAGCGCCGCGTGCTCGAGCAGCAGGACGGCAGCATGAGCTTTGCGCCGCGTTTTGCGCCGGATGGCCGTACGGTGGTCTATTCGCTGTCGCGCGGCGGCAATACCGATCTCTACCGCATGGATATCGGGACCGGGGCAAGCACCCGGTTGACCAACGCGCCCTCGATCGAGACGGCGCCCAGTTTCAGCCCCGATGGCAGCCGGATCGTGTTCGAATCCGACCGCTCGGGCAGCCCGCAGCTCTATATCATGCCGGCGGGCGGCGGCGAGGCGCAGCGGATCAGCTTTGGACAGGGGCGCTATGGGACGCCGGTCTGGTCCCCGCGCGGTGACCTGATCGCCTTCACGAAGCAATCCAAGGGCCGGTTTCATATCGGTGTGATGCGCGTGGATGGCAGCGAGGAACGGCTCCTCACGGCATCGTTTCTTGACGAGGGGCCGACCTGGTCGCCCAATGGCCGGGTGATCATGTTCACACGCGAAACACAGGGCGCGCAGGGCAGTGCCAGCCTGTATTCCGTCGATATCTCGGGGCGCAACCTGCGCAGGGTGCCGACCGAAACCGGGGGAAGCGATCCGGCTTGGTCTCCGCTACAGGACTAAGGCCGGGACGCCCGGCGCATTTCCAAGGCGCAGCCGCTATGTTAGATTATTAACCAGAGACAAACACCAGAAAAGAGTGGGGCACTCACATGACCTATCTGAGCAAGACACTGCTGCTATGTGCGGGGCTCGCCCTGGCGGCCTGTTCGAACCCTGACCGGTTCGGCGATGCCAATGGCGGCGGCATGAACGGTGCCGGTATGGCGGGCATGGCGGGTTCCGCCAGCGATCCGACCTCGCCGGTCTATTTCCAGCAGACCATCGGAGACAGGGTTCTGTTCGCCGTGGATCAGTCCACGCTGTCCCCCACTGCGCAGGCCACGCTTGATGGCCAGGCGCAATGGCTGATGACCAATATCGACTACACGGCCGTGATCGAAGGCCATGCCGACGAACAGGGCACGCGGGAATACAACCTGGCACTTGGCGCGCGCCGGGCCAACTCGGTGCAGGAATACCTGGTCAGCCGCGGCGTCGCGGACAATCGCCTGAAGGTTGTCAGCTACGGCAAGGAGCGTCCGATCGAACTCTGCAGCGATGAGGCATGCTATTCCAAGAACCGCCGCGCCGTGACGGTGATCTCTGCCGTGCCCGGCAGCTGACGGCCATAGCTGCACAAGGGGAGTGCCCATGCACCGGATCGTGATGTTTCTCACAGTGATTGCGTTCAGTCTTCCGGGGCACGCAATGGCACAGGACAACACCGAGACCCTGGCGGATATCCGGCAGGAATTGTCGGTGCTGTTCGTCGAGTTGCAGAAACTCAAGCGCGAATTGAACACCACCGGTGCCGCAGGTCAGTTGACCGGTGGCGGCACCGTGATCGAACGCGTGAACGCCATCGAAAGCGAGTTGCAGCGCCTGACGGCCAAGACCGAAGAGCTGCAATTCAAGGTGGAACAGGTCGCCGAGGACGGAGCGAACCGGATTGGCGATCTCGAGTTCCGGCTGTGCGAGCTTGAAGCCGAATGCGACATTGCAGCACTTGGTGACAGCACCACGCTTGGGGGGATCGACACGTCAGGCACCGCTGCGGGTGGGGCCGGCATGGCCGTTGATCCATCCGTGGGCACCGAGCCGGAAGCACCCCAGCTTGCGGTCAGCGAAGAGGCCGATTTCAATCGCGCGAAAGCGGCGCTCGATGCCGGCGACCACGCTGCGGCCGCCCAGCAATTCGCGTCGTTTCAGCAAACCTATCCGGGCGGTCCGTTGACCGCGAAGGCAGGGCTGTTGCGTGGGCAGGCCCTGGAAGCCGATGGGCAGATGAAAGAGGCGGCGCGCGCCTATCTCGATACGTTCAGCAGCGATTCCACCGGGCCGGAAGCCGCCGAGTCGCTTTTCCGGCTGGGCGCGACGCTTGGCGCTTTGGGCCAGGTCGAGCAGGCCTGCGTCACCCTGGCTGAAGTCGGCAATCGGTTTCCGGGCGACGCCACGGTCGGTCAGGCGCAGACGGCGATGCGTGATCTGGGTTGTCAGTGAGCAACGACCCGGGCACGCTTTGTAGCCGGATTGCCGGTCATTTCCTTCCAAACCCGCCCGGACGTTTGGCAGTCGCCGTCTCGGGCGGGAGTGATTCGCTTGGCTTGCTGGTCGTTCTGAACGATTGGCAATTGGCCGGTGGGCCTGCGCTTCATGCGGTGACGGTGGATCACCGGCTCAGACCCGAAGCTGCGCAGGAGGCTGCCAAGGTTGCCGCCGATTGCAAGCGTTTGGGCGTGCCGCATGACATTCTGACATGGACCGGTTGGGACGGGCGCGGCAACCTGCCGGATCAGGCCCGCCGGGCGCGCTATGGTCTGATGGCTGGGTGGGCGCGCGGGCAGGGGATCGCCTCGATCGCGATTGCCCATACCGCCGACGACCAGGCCGAGACCTTCCTGATGCGGCTGGCACGGGGCGCAGGCGTTGACGGATTGTCGGCGATGTCCGAGCGGTTTGAAAGCGATGGCGTCACCCTCTGCCGTCCTGCGCTTTCGGTCTTTCGACACGAGCTTCGCGCGGTCCTTGAAGACAGGGGCATCAGCTGGGTGGATGATCCCAGCAACGAAGACCTCCGCTATGAGCGCGTCAAGGCGCGGGCGGCTTTGCAGGAAATGGCCCCGCTCGGGATCACGGCCGCAAGCCTTGTGACGGTGGCGCGCCAGATGTCCGATGTGCGCAAAACCCTTTATCTATATGCGCTCGAGGCGGCGCAACGGCTTGTGCGCGTCCATTCCGGCGATCTGGTGTTCGACAGGTCCGGCTTCGACGGCTTGCCCCGAGAAACGGCGCGCCGTCTTTTGCAGACGTCGTTGAAATGGATCAGCGGCGCCGAGTACGCCCCGCGCGGTCGCGCCCTCGATGATCTTCTGGAGGCCATTGCCGAGGGGCGCGACATGACGTTGCAGGGGTGCCTTGTGACGCTGCGAAAAAACGATCTGCGGATCACGCGGGAATGGAAGGCCGTCGCCTCGGAGCGCTGCAAGGTAACGGATGTCTGGGATGGCCGGTGGCGGCTGGAGGGGCCTGATATCGCGGGCGCCGAGCTGCGCGCCTTGGGCAAAGACGGGCTTGTACACTGTCCCGCGCACCGGGAGACCGGCCTGCCGGCGGCGTCCCTTGTCGCTGGCCCGTCGGTTTGGCGAGGTGACGAATTGCTCGCAGCGCCGCTTGCAGGCATGGAAAACGGGTGGTGTGCCGTGCTCGTCCGCGACGAAGAGGCATACTTCACCTCTTTTTTATCGCATTGAAGTAATCGATGTGATCTCTATTTTAGTCGGGTGGGTCTCATGGTAGGTCCGCTCTATCCGAATTTTAAGGAGAGTTTCCTTGGGCAACGCACGAAATATCGCCTTCTGGCTGGTTCTGTTCCTGCTGATATTGGCTCTGTTCAATCTGTTCAGCGGCCCGGGCAACACGCTCCAGAGCAAGGCGATCAAGTATTCCGAGTTCGTTACGGCGGTCGAGGATGGCAATGTCAGCCAGGTTACGCTGGATGGCGAGAACGTGCGCTTTCGCGGTGCGGATGGAAAGGAATATGTCACCATCAAGCCCCAGGATGCCGAGCTGACCAACATGTTGATCGCGGCAGATATCCCGGTGAACGCCGAGCCTCAGGAACAGTCGGGCTTCCAGACCTTCCTGATTTCCCTGCTGCCGTTCATTCTGCTGATCGGTGTCTGGATCTACTTCATGAACCGGATGCAGGGCGGCGGCAAGGGCGGCGCCATGGGCTTTGGCAAATCCAAGGCCAAGATGCTGACCGAAAAGCATGGGCGCGTCACGTTTGACGACGTCGCCGGTATCGACGAGGCCAAAGAAGAGCTTGAGGAAATCGTGGAATTCCTGCGCAACCCGCAGAAGTTCAGCCGTCTGGGCGGCAAGATCCCCAAAGGTGCTTTGCTGGTTGGCCCTCCGGGTACCGGCAAGACGCTGTTGGCGCGTGCGATTGCAGGCGAAGCCGGTGTGCCGTTCTTCACCATTTCGGGTTCGGATTTCGTGGAAATGTTCGTGGGCGTCGGCGCAAGCCGTGTGCGTGACATGTTCGAGCAGGCGAAAAAGAATGCACCCTGTATCGTGTTCATCGACGAAATCGATGCCGTCGGCCGGCACCGTGGTGCGGGCTATGGCGGTGGCAATGACGAGCGCGAACAGACGCTCAACCAGTTGCTGGTCGAAATGGATGGTTTCGAGGCGAATGAGGGCGTGATCATCATCGCGGCCACCAACCGCAAGGATGTTCTCGACCCCGCGCTTCTGCGTCCGGGCCGGTTCGACCGTCAGATCACCGTTCCCAATCCCGACATCAAGGGGCGCGAAAAGATCCTCGGGGTGCATGCCCGCAAGACCCCGCTTGGCCCGGACGTGGACCTGCGGATCATTGCCCGCGGAACGCCCGGCTTTTCCGGTGCCGATCTTGCCAACCTCGTGAACGAAGCGGCCTTGATGGCGGCGCGTGTGGGCCGTCGTTTCGTGACGATGGAAGATTTCGAGAACGCCAAGGACAAGGTCATGATGGGCGCCGAGCGTCGGTCGATGGTCCTGACGGACGACCAGAAGGAAAAGACCGCCTATCACGAGGCGGGCCATGCCGTGGTCGGTCTTGCCCTGCCGAAATGTGATCCGGTCTACAAGGCCACGATCATCCCGCGCGGCGGTGCGCTTGGCATGGTGGTCAGCCTGCCCGAGATCGACCGCCTGAACTGGCACAAGTCGGAATGCGAACAGAAACTGGCCATGACAATGGCGGGCAAGGCGGCGGAAATCCTCAAATACGGGCCCGACGATGTGTCGAACGGCCCGGCGGGTGATATCCAGCAGGCCAGCGGCCTGGCGCGCGCCATGGTGCTTCGCTGGGGCATGTCCGACAAGGTGGGCAATGTCGATTACGAACAGGCCCACGAAGGCTACATGGGTAATGGCGCCGGAGGCTTCTCGATCTCCGCTCATACCAAGGAGCTGATCGAGGACGAGGTGAAGCGCCTGATCGATGAGGCGTACGACTCGGCGTTCAAGATCCTGACCGAGCGCAAGGATGAATGGGAACGCCTTGCACAGGGACTTCTGGAGTACGAGACCCTGACCGGCGAAGAGATCGCCCGCGTCATCCGGGGCGAGCCGCCCGAGGCCGACGACGATGAAGGCAGCGCCCCCGAGGAGAAGAAGAAACCGTCCCTGACGGCAATTCCCAAGACCAAACCCAAGTCTTCGCCGGGGTTGGGTGAAGGCGGGCCGGAGCCCGAGCCCTCAGCGTGAGCGGGTCTTTTGTGAAAACCGATTGGAATCCCGGGGCCTATGCAAGGTTCCGGGATCTGCGGTTGAGGCCCGGACTGGACCTGCTGAATGCGGTGGGCCAGATGGGGGCAGGCGATGTTGTGGATCTCGGCTGTGGCAACGGATCCATTGGTGAGGCGCTCAAGGCGCGCGCCGGGGGTCGGCAGGTCATTGGCGTGGACGGCTCTCCCGCGATGCTGGAAAAAGCCCGGCAGGCGATGGGGTATGACAGTGTCCAGCAGGCCGATATCAAGGACTGGCATCCGCGTCGTGCACCCGGATTGATCTTCTCGAACGCCGCGTTGCACTGGGTCGGCCACCACGAGCAGCTGATGCCCCGTCTGGCGCGGATGCTGGGCAAGGGCGGTACGCTGGCCGTCCAGATGCCGCATCAGAACAAGGCGCCATCGCATCGCGTCTGGCTGACCCTCGCCGACGAGCTGGTTCCCGGACGGGTGGACAAGATGGGGACGCCCGGTGTCATGGCCCCGATCAAATACGAAGAGCTTCTGTCGCCGCTTGGCCAGTTTCGCATGTGGGAGACGGAATATTACCAGCGGTTGGTGGCCGAGACGGGCAGCCATCCGGTACGCCGGTTCACCGAAAGCACATATGCGCGGCCGGTGCTGGAAGCGCTGGATGACGTCGAAAAGGCCGAACTGATACGCCGCTACGAAGAGGTGATGCATGCGGCCTATCCTGTCAGGTCCGATGGGTCGGTCCTTTTCCCGTTCCGCCGGGTCTTCTTTACCCTGACGGTCTGACGCGGGGCGATACGCCCGATCACATCTTGTCATTTGACTGATGCCCGCCTTTTGGTGATCCTCGGCTCGATGATGATTGCAGGAAGGTCACTGGTATGCCGGCGCTTATCCCCACACAATTCACAGCGACCATCACCTGGTTGGGGCGCGTGTCCGATCGCAAATCGACGTTGCGCGCCGAGGCGCTGCAAGAGGTGATGGCGACCTTTGCCGGGGTCGAGGGCGAAGAACATGCCGGGCTGACCCGTCCGTCCTGCAGCCGGGTGACAAGCCAGTACCCGAAAGGCACTGAAATTCGAAATGTCCGGCAGTTCTCGATCCTATCGGCTGAAGACCTTGCCGCGATCGCCGAAAAGATGGGTGTCGAGGCGGTCGATCCCGCTTGGGTCGGGGCCTCCATGGTGGTCCGGGGCATTCCCGATTTCACCCATGTGCCGCCGTCCTCCCGTCTGCAGACTGCGACGGGTACGACGCTTGTCGTGGATATGGAAAACCGCCCTTGCCACTTGCCTGCCAAGGTCATCGACGAAGACGCCCCCGGAAAGGGCAAGGCCTTCAAGACCGCTGCGAAAGGGCGTCGCGGCGTGACCGCATGGGTCGAACGCGAAGGCATTTTGCGCGTCGGGGACACCGTGACCCTGCATGTACCGGACCAGCGGCCGTGGCCTCATATGCCGGCCATACGCGGCGCTTGATGTGCTGGCGGGCCGGCCGTCTTGTATGGCTGGGGACATGTGAGTGTGCTTCTGATTAGACTGAATTTCCTACATTCGCGTGCTGTTTCCGATCAGAAACCGCACTGCGACAGCCCGCCGCAACAGCTACCGGATATGTCGGAATCGCGTGCTGTATACTGTCGCAGACCAGCTAAGAGCGACTGGCAAGCATCACCGCCTTCGGCCACCGCGAGGAAACACAATGAGCTACAAGTCCGACATCGAAATCGCCCGAGAAGCCAACAAGAAGCCGATTCAGCAAATCGGCGAGAAACTCGGCATTCCAAGCGATCACCTGCTGCCCTATGGCCACGACAAGGCCAAGGTAAGCCAGGACTTCATCAACTCGGTGAAGGGCAACAAGAACGGCAAACTGGTTCTTGTGACGGCGATCAACCCCACTCCAGCCGGAGAAGGCAAGACCACGACCACCGTGGGCCTTGGTGATGGGCTGAACCGGATCGGCAAGAAAGCGGCGGTCTGTATTCGCGAGGCAAGCCTTGGTCCGTGCTTCGGCATGAAGGGCGGCGCGGCTGGCGGTGGTTATGCACAGGTCGTCCCGATGGAAGAGATGAACCTGCATTTCACGGGCGATTTCCACGCGATCACCACGGCACACAACCTGTTGAGCGCGATGATCGACAACCACATCTACTGGGGCAACGAGTTGGGCATCGACGAGCGCCGGGTCGTCTGGCGCCGGGTTCTGGACATGAACGACCGTGCGCTGCGCGATATCGTCACCTCGCTTGGTGGGGTCGCCAACGGCTTCCCGCGTCAAACCGGGTTCGACATCACCGTGGCCTCGGAAGTGATGGCGATCCTGTGCCTCGCGACCGATCTGGAGGATCTGGAGCACCGTCTGGGCAACATCATCGTCGCCTATACGCGTGACAAGCAGCCCATCACCTGCCGTGACATCAAGGCCGATGGGGCGATGACCGTGCTGCTGAAGGATGCGATGCAGCCCAACCTGGTGCAGACGCTGGAAAACAACCCGGCCTTTGTGCATGGCGGCCCGTTCGCGAATATCGCGCATGGCTGCAACTCGGTCATGGCAACGACGACGGCACTGAAACTGGCCGATTACGTCGTGACCGAAGCGGGCTTCGGTGCCGACCTCGGGGCCGAGAAGTTCATGAACATCAAGTGCCGGAAAGCCGGTCTCGCGCCCTCGGTCGTCGTGGTGGTCGCAACTGTCCGCGCGATGAAGATGAACGGCGGCGTGGCCAAGGCCGACCTGGGTGCGGAAAATGTCGAGGCGGTCAAGAAGGGCTGCCCGAACCTGGGCCGCCATATCGAGAATGTCAAATCCTTCGGCGTTCCGGTGGTTGTCGCGATCAACCACTTCGTGACCGATACCGATGCCGAAGTGCAGGCCGTCAAGGATTACGTCGCCGAACAGGGCTCGGAGGCGATCCTGTGCCAGCACTGGGCCAAGGGTTCGGAAGGAACCGAGGAACTGGCAACCCGCGTGGCGGCCATCGCCGAGGCGGGCCAGGCCAATTTCGCTCCGCTCTATCCCGATGAAATGCCGCTCCTGCAGAAGGCCGAAACCATTGCGAAGCGGATCTACCGGGCCGACGAAGTGCTGGCCGATCAGAAGATCCGTAACCAGCTGAAGGAATGGGAAGACGCAGGCTATGGCAACCTGCCGGTCTGCATGGCCAAGACGCAGTACAGCTTCACCACCGATCCCGGACGCCGTGGCGCGCCCACCGGTCACTCGGTGCCGATCCGCGAAGTCCGCCTCAGTGCGGGGGCCGGTTTCATCGTGGTGATCTGCGGTGAGATCATGACCATGCCGGGATTGCCCAGCAAGCCGGCGGCCGAGGCGATCAAGCTGAACGCCGATGGTGACATCGAAGGCCTGTTCTAAGGTCATCCACTTGACCCAATGCGCCCCGTATCCTGTATGCGGGGCGCAGCATATCCAAATTCGGAAAGGGAAAACCGATGACGGCACAGATCATCGACGGCAAGGCTTTTGCGGCCCAGGTGCGGGATAAAGTTGCAGGCCATGTTGCGCGGCTCAAGGAAGAGCATGCGATCACGCCCGGCCTGGCTGTTGTCCTGGTGGGCGAAGACCCCGCCAGCCAGGTCTACGTCCGCTCCAAAGGCAAGCAGACGGTCGAGGTGGGGATGAACTCTTACGAGTACAAGCTTGACGCCGATACGTCGGAAAAAGACCTGCTGGCCCTGATCGACAAACTCAATACTGATCCCGAGGTGCATGGCATCCTTGTCCAGCTGCCCCTGCCCAAACACCTCAACGAGGACCTGGTCATCAACGCCATCGATCCGGCCAAGGACGTGGATGGCTTCCATATATCGAATGTCGGGCTGTTGGGCACGGGCCAGAAGTCCATGGTGCCGTGCACGCCGCTTGGTTGCCTGATGATGCTGCGCGACCATCACGGCAGTCTGTCGGGAATGAATGCAGTTGTGATCGGGCGGTCCAACATCGTGGGCAAACCCATGGCGCAACTTTTGCTTGGCGATAGCTGCACGGTCACGATCGCCCATAGCCGCACGAAGGACATTCAGGACGTGACCCGGCGCGCTGATATTGTCGTGGCCGCTGTCGGGCGACCGGAAATGGTGACCGGTGACTGGATCAAGCCCGGCGCCACCGTGATTGACGTGGGCATCAACCGGATCGATGCCCCGGACAAGGGCGAGGGCAAGACCCGTCTTGTAGGCGACTGTCATTTCGAAAGCTGTGCCGAGGTTGCGGGCGCCATTACCCCTGTTCCCGGCGGCGTCGGGCCGATGACGATTGCCTGCCTTCTGGCCAATACGGTGACCGCTTGCTGCCGGGCCAACGGCTTGTCAGAACCCGAAGGTCTGACGGCCTGACATCCTTGAACATCTGATGTGATACCCCCCGAAACCCGTGTTTCGGGGCGTTGTCATTTTGGCGCCACGGGCATCATCGTTCCGGTCATGAGGGCGATATGCGTTTCCCGGCCTTCGGCCAGGGCAAAGACATCCGCCTGTACAATCACCAATCGGCGCCCCGGCTTGATCACCTTGCCGCGCGCGATCAACAGATCGCCCTGACCGGGGGCAAGCAGGTTCACTTTCATCTCGGTGGTCAGAACCTCGTAGTTTTCCGGAAGCACGGATAACGCGGCATAGCCTGCTGCACTGTCCCCGATTGCGAATGTCAGCCCTGCATGCGCATATCCGTGCTGCTGGCGGCTGCCGGGCAGGATGGGTGCCCGAATTTCGACATCGCCTTCCGCGACCCGGGACAATGTGGCCCCGAAGGTCTCCATGAGGGATTGTGCTTTGAAGCTGCTGAAAATTCGGTCATTTGTCACGGTCATCTTCCAGGCGCCTGCTTGATGGTCGCGTGCATTTGGCCACAACGACATCTCAGGTGCCAGTGCTTTGAACGGTTTGCGGTTCGGGAGGGGGGAATGATCTTTTGCCTGGCGATGTTCGGCGGATGCAGGTCCGGTGGTACGCGTCAGCGGGGCATGGGCACCGGATGCGGTACGGGCCCTGTCATAACGGCCAGTGCGTCGCGGCGCATCAGGCCCGACAATGTGACGTCATGGCTTCCAAGGCCGCCGGTATAGGTGCCATAGGCGGGCATCACGACCTTGTCGACATCGATCAGAAAGGCCGGTCTGGTAATGCTGCGGCCCTTTGCGCGGATGGTGGCCTTGGGGTGATAATGGCCGGATATTTCACCGCTGTGGCCTGGTTGCGCGATGTGTCGAAAAACCAGGGGCGGTATCGGTAATGCAGCCAGGTGCGAGCCTCCCAGCTCGATCGGACCGGGATCGTGATTGCCCTCGATCCAGACCCAACGCCGACCGGCCTGCAGGGCAGTGATCCAAAGCTTGTCGTCGTGCCGCAACGCCCTTGCGGCGGCATCGTCATCGAAGCTGTCGCCAAGGCAGATCACGGTCGTCGCAGCGGTCTTGTTCAGATCGGCTTCGAGGCGGGTCAGCGTGTCACGCGTTTCATAGGGCGGCAAGGCGGCCTCGCCGCGCCGGGCACGGCGTTCGGCTTTGCCCAGATGCAGGTCCGATACACAAAGCAACGACTGGGACGGCCAAAACAAGGCGCCCGACCCCAAGGCCACCAAGCGTTGTCCGGCAAGGTTGAATTCATGCCCGTTCATGGAACGTTCTTCGCGTGTCATGCGCCGGATTGCAAGCCTTCGATATCCAGGCCAGCCGCCTGCATGAGGCGCGCTGTTTCTTCGGCCAGCAGCCGCTCCTGCGCCGCGCCCTCGACAGGCGTTCGGCCCGCCTCGAGAAACAGTGGCGCGGCGAAAGGTGTGACGCGAGGCAGGCGCAGCAGGTCAATCCTTCCGTCCACACGGCTTAGCATATGCTCGATACGGCCGAAATCTATCAGTCCGCGCATGGCCTCCTGTCGGGTGATGTCCAGCAGCAGGTGGCCTGGATCGTATTTCACCAGGGTGTCGTATAGAATATCGGAGGAAAATGTCGCTTGCCGCCCGGTTTTGCGTGCTTGTGGCGTGTTGCGTTGAATGAGGCCGGCGATGGTTGCGGAGGCGCGAAACGTCCGTTTCATGAGCGCATTTCCGGCAAGCCATTGCTCGAGGCCGCCGCGTAACGCCTGGGGGTCGAATATCGGTGCTGGGTCGGTCAGCGGCTCGAGCCCCCAGATCAGTGTTGCATAGTCCGTCGACACGAAGCCAAGCGGCGCCAGCCCCATTTCCTCCATTCGCTTGGTGACCAGAAGCCCCAGTGTTTGCTGCGCGTTGCGCCCCGCAAAGCCGTAGATGCACACATGCTCGCGCCCGTCATGGGGAAAGCTTTCGATCAACAGCCGGCCTTGTTGCGGAAGGCGTGACATGTCGCGTTGCAAATGTAGCCACTCGCGCGCGTGCAGGGGCAGCTCTGGCCAGTCATCCTGCGCCAGCATCGATAATATGCGCTCGCTGAGTTGGGTGGATGTGGCGAATTTGGTCCCCATGAAGGTGGCGATCTTGGGGGTGCGGCCTTTGTCTCGGCTCACTTCGACAACCATTTCGCGCAGGGACTCGAAGCGCACGATTTGCCCGCCGATCAGGAAGGTGTCACCGGGGGTAAGCGATGCGGCAAAGCCTTCTTCGATCTCGCCGAGGGGTTTGCCGCCGCGCGTGCGGCGCATCCGCACCTTCAGGGTGTCGGTGTCCTGGATTGTCCCGATATTCATTCGGATAAGACGCGCACTGCGCGGGTCACGCAACTGCCAGCGGCCATCCGGTAGCTGTTTGAGCCTTTGCCATTGGTCATAGGCCCGCAATGCATAGCCCCCGGTCGCGCAGAAATCGAGGCATGCGTCGAAATCGGCGCGGCCCAGACCGGCATAGGCGCCCACGGTGGAAACCTCGTCGTAAAGCGTGTCGGCATCGAATGGCCCGGCGCAGGCGGTGATCAGTATATGCTGGCACAGAACGTCGCGCGGGCCAGGGCCGCGCGGCTCTCCATCCAGATCGTGATCGCGCACGGCCTGCAACGCGGCACGGCATTCGACGATTTCGAAACGATTGGCCGGAACGAGCATCGCCTTGGAGGGGGCGTTGTAGCGATGATTGGCCCGTCCAATTCTCTGGACCAGCCGCTTGACGTTCTTGGGGGCGCCGATCTGGATCACCAGATCGACGTCACCCCAATCGATGCCGAGGTCCAGACTGCCTGTGCAGACAATCGCCCGCAATTCACCGCGCTGCATCGCGGCCTCGACCCTTTCGCGTTGCTGCCTGTCGAGGGATCCGTGGTGGATGCCGATGGGCAGTGCATCTTCATTGGCAAGCCAGAGGTTGTGAAAGAACAATTCGGCTTGTGCGCGGGTGTTGTGAAAGATCAACGTGGTCGTGTGGGCCTTGACCTGCTCCAGCACCGCAGGGATCGCATAGGCCGCACCGCCACCGGCCCAAGGCGGCGCCTGATCGGTTTCGAGCATCGCGATGTTCGGCTCCGGGCCGGGGTCTGCCTCGAGGATCGCGCATGTGTCGGGGTGGCAGGCCAGCAGCCGTGCGATTGCGCCCGGGTCCTCCACGGTCGCCGACAGCCCCACCCGGCGCAGATCGGGGCAGAGCGTCTGCAGCCGCGCCAAAGCCAGCATCAACTGGTCACCGCGCTTTGACTCGGCCAGGGCATGGATTTCATCGACCACCACACGCTGCAGGCCCCGGAAAATCCTTGGTGCATCCTCGTACGAGATCAGCAGAGCCAGGCTTTCCGGGGTGGTCAGAAGGATATGGGGCGGATCGGCGCGTTGGCGGCGCTTGCGGCTCGAGGGTGTGTCGCCGGTTCGGTCCTCGACCCTGATGGGCAAGTCCATTTCAGTGATCGGGGTCGTCAAGTTGCGCCTGATATCGGCCGCCAACGCCTTGAGTGGCGAAATATAGAGCGTGTGCAGCCCGTCATGTTGACCCTTCGACAGGTCGACGAGTGTTGGCAGGAAACCCGCCATCGTCTTGCCGCCGCCGGTGGGGGCGATCAGCAGGGTGGCCGGGTCATTGCCACGCTCCAGCATGGCCTGCTGGTGCGGGTGGATCGACCACCCGCGTGAGGCAAACCATTCGTTGAAAACATCAGGCAGTGCATGCATGCCATGGAGGTAGGCGAAAGGGGGCTTGCCGACCAGAGCTTACTTCACGATCTTTTCGTCCGTCACGAACATGTTGGCCCATGCCCTGTCGATCAGTTCCGGAGACATCTGATAGGGGATGCCTTCGAACTGGCAGATCGAGATCATCTGGTCGATCAGGAATACGGGTTGATAGTTGGCATAGACGTTGTTGATCGTCGGGTACTTGGTCTTGAGCAGATGCACGAGCGCCGCCTCGTCCAGTGGCATCTGGCGTTTCTTGGCCACCATGGCAAAGATCTTCAGGAAATTCTGCTGGTCGGGGCCATCGATCTTGATCTTGAAGAAGATCCGGCGCAGGGCGGCCTGGTCGAAGATTTCGTTGGGATGGAAATTGGTCGAGAAGATCACCAGCGTGTCGAACGGCACCTCGAATTTCTCGCCCGATTGGAGGGCCAGGATATCCTTGCCTTCTTCCAGCGGAACGATCCAGCGGTTGACCAGTGACTGAGGCGGCTCTGCCTGTCGTCCAAGGTCATCGACGATGAAGATACCGCCGGTCGATTTCAGTTGGAGCGGTGCTTGATAGGTGCGCGCCGTCGGGTTGTAGACCAGGTCCAGCATGTCGAGGCTCAACTCGCCCCCGGTGATGACAGTGGGCCGCTCGCAGCGCACATAGCGCGTGTCGAATGTCCGGCGGCGGCGCAGGCTGTTGGGATCGTCGATTTCCGTTTCTGCCTTCGAGTGAACGATCGGGTCGTAGACGGTGATGACCTGACCGGCATATTCGATTGCACGCGGCACATAGATCTTGTCGCCCATGGCATCGCGGATGCCGTTCGAGATGCTGGATTTACCGTTGCCCGGCGGGCCATACATCAGGATCGAGCGACCGGCTGACACGGCTGGGCCAAGGTGATCCAGCAGGCTGTCGGGCAAGACCAGATGACCCATCGCGTTGGTCAGTTCCTGGCGTGTGATCTGGATATTGCGGATGGACTGGCGCGCGACCTGCGCGCGATACACCTTGAGCGGGACGGGCATCGCGCCATAATATTCGGATTGTGACAGGGCATCGAGGGCGCGGGACCGTCCCGCGTCGGTCAGCTGGTAACCCATCTCGTTGCCCGAATTGGCGTTCAACGTGCCGGTCGCCTCGACCAGCCTCTGCTCGCGCGCGAGGTCGATCAATTCTTGCGTCACGGCGCGGGGCAGGCAGATCGCTTCGGCCAGTTCGCTGGCCGTGTCCACGTTCTTGCGGAACATCGTCTTGATCAGGATGTCGCGCATCATGACGATGGGCAGCTTCATGTCTTGCAGACCGCTTGGCGGCGGCGGCGGTTGAACACCCTGGGTGGCTTGCATATTCATCTGTATCTGCCTGACTTGCGGAGTAGCATGCGCGTGAAGGCCCGCTGGACGGCAAGGCCCTACCCGAGTGCTGTCAGCAAAATATGGGTAGATTAAGGAACCCGTCGGGCAGATGCGGGGCAGTCAGGATTTCATTGCCCGTAGATCGTTCCCAGCCCGAGGTAGATCACCATCGTGCTGCCAAGAGCGAACCCCATCGGGAACTTGCCCGCACGGGTCCAGCTGACCCAATTCGGGGCCAGTTGCCGCAAGGCGCTTTTCTTCACCAGCCAGTGCGTTGCAAGGCAGGCCAGAAGATTGACCGAGAAGATGATGAACAGCGGGACAAGGTCGCCCGGATCGATAAAGGGCGCGGCGGCGGCGATGAATTTCGAATCTCCCGCTCCCATCAGGCCACCCGCGTTGGCGAGTATCCCGATCAGCAGGACGATCACCAGGTTGAGAAGCCGCCAAGGATAGTCCTGCAGGGGAAGGGCGATCAGCCCGATGGTCAGAAACACGCCGACCAAAGCCAAATTCGCCGCGTTGGAGATGCGCATGGAGCTCAGGTCGGTCCAGATCACCCAAATACAGATCGGCAGGACGAACGGCAGAAACCAAGCGGCCTGCGTGGCGGTGATCTGGAGTGGCATGAACTGGTCCTGAACTAGTTGGTCACGTTACCCTCAAGCGCCCGCAAGCTGCGCACGGCAGCTTCGAAATGCTGTGGATGGGTGTCAACGGCATCTCTCAGAAGGCCCTTGCCGATCTCGGTGTCGCCTTGCTTAACCGCCGAAAGGCCCAAGGTATACAATAGCTGCGCACGTTCTTCCTGTGTCGTGGGAATGACCGGAAGGGCATATTTCTTCTGCGCCGCACGTGCCAGCACCAGGTTGTTCTTTGCTGTGAACAGCGAGCTGTCCTGCCTGATCGCATCCGAGAACAGCCGCTCGGCCCCGGCGAAATCGCCCCGCGTAAGCTTGGAATACCCCCAGTTGTTCATCACACCTGCGGGCCGCGTCGTCAGCCCGACAGCTGTTTCGTAAAAGCTGTCGGCTTTGCTCCATTCCTGGTTGCTGTCGGCGATCATCGCTTCGAGGCGATACCGCTTGAATGTCTCGAAGGTGGGCGGGATCGAGTCCAGCATTTCATCGGCACGATCCCACTCGTTGTTGCGGATCAGGGCATCGGCATAGTCGACACGGTCGTCATTGGTGGCTTGCTCGTGGTCCACCACTTTCTTCCAGGCCGAGACGGCTTCGGTGTTGCGCTGTGCCCGGATCAGCGATTGCGCAAGCCCGCGCCGAAAGTCGACACGATCCGGCTTCTCGGCCGTTGCACGCTGAAAATAGGACACGGCCTCGTTCGGGTCGGCCACACTCAGCATGACGTCGTTGAGGTTGCTTTCGTCTATGACGTTGACGCCCTGAAAGGCGCGATCGACATCCTGAGTGGTTGGATCTTCACAGCCTGCAAGAGCAAACACGCCCGTCACGCAAAGTGAAAGGATAATGGGGTGGCGCATCTTTCTGCGTCCTTTTACTGCCGTCGCCTCATCCTGGTATTCGGCGGATCAGGTAATCTCCCGTGCCGCGCCGCACCAGCTTGTAGTCTTGTTCTTGGGTGCCAGCATAATAGGAATTTTCCGATTTTGCGAGTGCTAAGCGCAAATTGTCCCGAATTGAGTCCGTGGCGCCATTGTCCAGCGCATACGCGCGGCGAAAGACTTGGGCGGCTTCGCTGGTTTCGCCCTTTTCCATCAGAACCACACCGAGATTGTTCCATATCTGGGGTGATCTTTCGTCCTCCTCAAGCGCATCCCTGAGAAGGCGTTCGGCGGTTCCCAGTCGACCAAGCCCCAGATTTGCGGTGCCGAGGCCCGACAGCACATCCGCGGTCATTCCGTGTTCCAATGCGGCCCGGGAATAGGCATCGATGGCCAGCTCGAACTCGCCGGCATCCATCAGCCTGTGTCCGACGATCAGCCCATCCACCGCAGCGCCATTCCTGGCGACACCCGGCGCAAAGGGATTGTCGCCGGGCACCTCTTCGCTGCACGCGGTCAAGGCCGAGATCACTATCAGTACGATCCCTGTTCGTCTCATGCCGCCTCGGCGTTATTGGCCGGCCATCGTGAAAAGCTCCATGATGCCAATGACCGAAGGGCCGACCAGAATGATTAGCAATGGCGGAACTGTAAGCATCATCGTTGCCAATGTCATCTTGGTTGGCAGCTTGTTGGCTTTTTCTTCGGCGCGCATGACCCGCTTGTCACGCATTTCGCTGGCATAGACCCGCAGGGCATCGGCAATGGATGTACCGAATGTCTGCGATTGCACCAGGACGGTCACGAAACTCGAGATGTCCTGCACCCCGCAGCGTTCGGCCATTTCGTTCAGCACGGAAGGTTTGTCTCGGCCGGCTTTGATCTGGTGGGCAACGATCTGGTATTCCTCGGCGAGGGCCGGATAGGAGGCTGAAATCTCGTTGGCGACCCGGACGATCGACTGATCAAGGGACTGGCCGGCCTCGACGCAAGTCAGCATCATGTCCAGACTGTCGGGAAAACCGTCCGTGATTTCTTCCTGGCGTTGCTGTTGGCGCTTGGTCACCCAGTATTTCGGCAGCATGTAGCCTACGGCACCGGGCCCGAGGATATACAGGACGGCCTCTTGAGCCGAGCTTTCGCCCCCCGATTTGAAAAGCAGGAAGTACAGCACGCCAAGTGTCAGGAACCCGAGCGCAAGAAGCAGTTGGGCGAAGTGAAAATACCGAACGGCGTCGCGATTTCGATATCCCGCCTGCAGCAGCGTGAGGCGTACCTGCGACAGGGCCTTGGCATCTTGCGGCTCGAGGAAGCTGGCGTATTTGTCCAGCTTTTGGTTCTTGCGGTTTGTGCGCAGGCGCGCGCTGTCCTTGCTTGCCAGGCCTGAGCGATCTCTCTGATCTTTCTTCAGTTTTTCGAGGGGGTCCTGGGAATCCCTGATCAGTATCGGGATCACCAGCAGCACAAGCACGACGCCCAGGGTGCCGACGATGATCATCGGGCCGAAGGGGCCGAGCGTGCCGATCAACGTGTCTTGGATCTGGTTCAGAAACTGCATGTGTTGACCCTCTTCAGACCTTGATATTCACAAGCGCGCGCATGACGATCAGGTTGACGACAAGAAAACTCCCAACGATGAGACATGCCGGGATGAAAAACGGATGGAGCATCGCCTTGTCATAGTAGTTCGGATCGATGATCTGGATGCCGATCAGGGCCAGCACCGGGAAGCCTGAAAGAAATTTCCCGGACCATTTGGCTTCTGCCGTGATCGCCTTGACCCGCCGGAACAGGCGAAAGCGGGCGCGAATAACCTTGGCCAGGCCGTCCAGGATTTCGGCCAGGTTGCCGCCTGATTGCTGCTGGATGGTGACGGCCACCGCAAGAAAGCGCAGATCCTGCATGTCAAGCCGTTCGGCCATGTCCTTGAGGGCTTCCCCTATGTCGCGACCGTAAGCCGCCTCATCTGCGATGATCCCGAATTCAGTGGCCAGCGGGTCTGCCATCTCGCTTGCCACGATGGAGATGGCCGAGGTGAAGGGATGCCCCACACGCAGGCTGCGGACCATAAGCTCGATCGCGTCCGGTAATTGTTCTTCAAGCATCGCCATGCGCTTGCCTGCCTTCATGGTGATCCAGGTGAAAACGCCCCCGACGCCGATGGCGATGGCAACGACGGCCCGGACCGGAACGCTTGTCGCGGTGCCCACCGTCAGCCCTGCAAACGCCAGAACCGACACGCCGACCATGAGCATGATCAGTTGCTGTGGTGTGAAGGCGATTGCGGCCTTCTGGGCCTTTTCGGACAGGATCGCGTAAATCGGGATATTTCGCGCCTTGAGGTGCTGCTGCATCTCCTTGCGCAGCTTCTCCATCACCTGTTCGCGATTGCCGGTCTTGTCCAGCATCTCAAGTCGGCGATTCACCCGGTTGTTCAGGCTGATGGATCGTCCGAACACGGTCAGGTAGACGCCTTCAACGAGGACGAGAACCCCAATGAAAATCAGACCGTAGATGATCGGTTCCGCGCTCAAGGTCATGGGGGTTACTCCGCTGCGATGGGTTCGTAGATGCTGGACGGCAGATCATATCCCCACAGGCGGAACCGCTCGGTGAAGTGCGACCGCACACCGGTGCCGGTGAAATGCCCGATGATCTTGTTGTCCGGGGTCAGACCGACACGCTGATACCGGAAGATCTCCTGCATCGAGATGACCTCGCCCTCCATGCCCGTCACCTCGGTGATCGAGGTCATGCGCCTGGACCCGTCCTGAAGGCGCGAGGCCTGTACGATCAGATGCACAGCCGAAGCGATCTGCGACCGCACCGCCTTGAGTGGCATCTCGATTCCGGCCATGGCCACCATGTTTTCAAGGCGCGATATCGCGTCGCGGGCATTGTTGGCGTGAATTGTCGTCATCGATCCGTCATGGCCGGTGTTCATGGCCTGCAGCATGTCGATCACTTCTTCACCGCGCGTTTCGCCGACGATGATGCGGTCCGGACGCATCCTCAGCGCGTTCTTGAGACAGTCGCGCGCACTGACCTCGCCTTTGCCTTCCACGTTTGGTGGCCGGCTTTCCATGCGTCCCACATGTGTCTGCTGCAGTTGCAGTTCGGCCGTATCCTCGATGGTCAGGATACGTTCGGAATTGTCGATGAACGAGGAAAGAGCGTTGAGTGTCGTGGTCTTGCCCGAACCGGTGCCCCCCGAGACGATGACGTTCAGGCGGGTTGAAACGGCAGCCTGCAGGTACGCGGCCATTTCCTCTGAAAAGGCCCCGAAGCTGACAAGGTCATCGATGCCGAGCTTGTCCTTCTTGAACTTACGTATCGAGACCAGGCTGCCATCCACGGCAACCGGCGGCACCATTGCATTGAAACGCGAGCCATCCGCAAGGCGGGCGTCGACATAGGGGCTGGATTCGTCCACGCGCCGGCCCACGGCCGACACGATCTTGTCGATGATCCGCAGAAGGTGCTTTTCGTCCTTGAACGTCACGTCGCTCATTTCGAGCTTGCCGGCGCGTTCCACGAAGATCTGGTGCGGCCCGTTGACCAGGATATCGTTGATGCTGTCGTCTTTGAGCAAGGTTTCGAGCGGACCGAGCCCGCGTACCTCATCATACAATTCCTGGGTAAGGGTCGCGCGATCTTCCCGGTTCAGGACGATGCTGCGCTCTTCCAGAACTTCCGCTGCAATCGAGCTGATCTCGGCGCGCAGGTCCGATTCTGTGGCGGTATCCAGTGCGGCAAGGTTCAAGTTGTCCAGCAGGGCGCGGTGCAGGTCCAGTTTGATTTCGCCAAGCCGCTCCTTGCGCTTGCGCTCCTTGTCCGCGGGATTGGGCATGGCGGCCGCCTGCTGCGCCGGACGGCGCAGGACGGCCTTTGCAGGCTGCTCGACGGAAACTGTCCGCGGCAGAACCGCCTTCACATCTGCAGGTGCGGCGGTTGGGGGCGTCGGGGCCGATGAAGTCTTCTTGTATCGGGAAAACATCGAATTCTACCTTCCTGCTTATGCAGCTTCCGCGTCGCTTTTGCCTAACTGGTGCAGCGATGCCGCCAATTTGGCGATTTCCTTGCGTAGCGGGTTCTTGCCTGCGGATTGGGCGAGCGGCAGTCCGTGATCGCCGGCTTGGGTGACTTGTCGACCGCCATCAGGCAGCAAGACCTCAATCGAGATCTCAAGACTTTCGCAGAGCCGTTTGACCCTGCTTTTCCCTTGGAGATCGGTGAACTTGGGTGATCTGTTCAAGCAGAACCGCAGCCGTTCGACCGGCAACTCCTCGGCCCTCAGCGCCCTTTTGAGACGCAGGGCATTCTGTGCGGATCGCATATCCAGTTCCAGGGTCGTGAAATAGATCTGGGCGTTGGTCAGAACGGTTTCGGTCCATTGCACCAGCGTCGTGGGCATATCCACGATCACGTAATCGAAGCGTGCGCGCGCCTGATCCAGGATGCGTTGCACATCATCAGGCGACAGCATGTCCAGCGGCAAGATGTCGGGCGGAGCGGTCAACACCCATAGCTTCTCTTCGAATTGCACCAGGGCCTGCCGGAAAATATCGTCATCGACGATCTCGGTATCCGACCACATCTCGAACACGGTCTCGCGGCGGGGAAGGTCCAGATAGGTGGCGACAGTGCCATTCTGCAGGCCGAGGTCCAGGATACACACCCGCGGCGGTGCTTTCTTGTCCACGATGGCCAGCTCCCAGGCAAGGTTGACCGCCAGGGTCGTCGCTCCGGTTCCTCCTGCAAGGCCCTGAACGGCCAAAAGCACACCGTCGGCGGGTGGCTCGTTGGATGCGGCCTGCCTGGCGGCGGTCATCGCGACAGGGGCGGTTTTAAGTCGCTCTATCGCAGCCTCCAGTTCGCCTTCCGGAAGCGGGTAGGGGACAAACTCATCTGCCCCCTTTCGCAACAATTGATGCAGTGCGGCGGGGCTTACATCTTCGGCGATCAGGATGGACTTGATGTTTCTTGCCTTCGCCAGCGAGATGATCTCGCCCAGCATCACAAGGTTGTCCTCGTCCGTTTCGTCGATCGCGATGGCTACGAATTCCAGGGCTCCGGCCTCGGGCTGGTTCAGAAACGCCAAGGCCTCTGAAAACCCCAGATCGCCCCAACTTTCGCCAAGAGTGGTTTCCATGTCCTCGATCAGCAGATCGAAGTTCTGCACATCACGGCTGATGGTGCAGGCCTTGATCGGGCTGGACTCAGGCATTTTCGTCGCACTACTCGTCATTCGTCGATCCCATCTTTGAAGTCGCCACTTTGGGCCGCCACGGGTTCACCCCGGATCCTTTATGAGTTTTCGTGGTATTTGCGGGCGATCCCGGACTACGAGCATCGCGCCTGCCACTGGGGGACGATCCTTGAAAATCTAGGCAACATTTGGGCCAAAAAATCGTAATTGTGCGATTTCAGGCGCCAAAAAGAAAACCCGCCGGATCGGAGGGTTTTCAGGTGGTCCGGATGCAGCCGGACAGGGAGATGTCGTCAGAGGTTTGCGTTACTCACCGCCGCCCTGAGTATTGTTGCCGATCATCGAAAGGTCCGAGCTTGCCTTTGCGCTGTCGACATATCCACGATAGATCACGGACGCATAGCGCCCTTCGATGATATCGGGATGCGATGCCACGAAGCCGGTCACCTCGGTCACGGTGCGCCGGTTGCGGGGTTCACGTCCGTCTGTCACCACAAGAGGTTGCGTTTCTCCGTAGGACACGACCGCCTCAAGCCGTGATCGGCTGATACCGTGGCTGACCAGATATCTTACGACCGCATCCGCCCGGCGTTGACCGAGACCACGGTTGTAGGCTGTCGACCCCACCTTGTCCGTGTGGCCGAAAACGCGGAACCGGACTTCGGGGAACTGCTTGATCCAGGCGGCCTGAGTGCTCAGCGTATGGCGCGCGGCGGCGTCGAGGTGGGCCGAGTCGAACGCGAAATTGACGGTCGTTGGAACCTCGCTTGCAAAGCGGTTGGCAAGGTCCAGGACATACCCTTTCTCGCCCGTCATGACGAGGTGGTTGTTCATGTTGGCCGCCCCGAAGGACGCGCTCGTCACGACGGACCCGGCTTCGTTTGAAGACGAATTGCTATAGTCGCCCTGCGTGCAGCCCGCAATCGCGACCAGGCTAGCAGTTGCCAGAAGATGTTTCATTTGCATCCGCCTTTCGGTCAATCCATCACATAGCCATAGGAGCCGGTGAAGTCTTGCCGTGCAACTTCGCCCGCTGTTCCGGTGGGGGCATTGCCGCCCACAACCCGCCCGTTCAGAAACAGGTCGGCCTCCGAGGGCAGCCTGACACGATCTGTCGGAAGGGCCAGTGCCTCTCCGCGCGTTGGCGTCACAAGGTGCGCGCTCACGATGATGACCAGTTCCGTCTGGGCGCGCGCATAGTCCGCACTGCGAAACAGGGCGCCCAGAACCGGCACATCGCCCAACCATGGAACCTGCGAGTTGGTGTCCCGGAAGTCGTCTTGCAGGAGGCCCGCGATCGCAAAGCTTTCGCCGTCGCGCAGCTGCACCGTGGTCGAGGTGTCACGGCGGCGAAACGCGTCAACGGTGAATGTGCCGGTGCTGATACCGTTTGTCGGGTCGATCGACGACACGGCAGCGGCCAATTCGAGATTGATGATATCGCCATCCACGACACGGGGGATGAAATTCAACTCGACGCCGAAGGGCTTGAATTCGATCGACGTGGTGTCGTTGTCTTGCGCCACCGGCACGGGATACTCGCCACCCGCGAGGAACTTGGCCTCTTGCCCCGACAATGCCGTCAGATTGGGTTCCGCCAAGGTGCGGACAACACCCTTGGATTCCAGCGCTTCGAGAAGGATGCCGATTTCAACCGATCCGATGTCAAAGCCGAAAAAGGCCGCGCCGGCATTGTTGGTGGCCGCCACGCCGCGGGCATTCACTCCGGTTGACGGAAGGTTGCTGCCGGCCAGGGCCGCGCCATTGCCGGTCACGCCCAACGCATCGACGGCCAGGGAGGTGGACAATTGCTTGGACACGCTGCGCTGCATTTCGGCAAAACGCACTTTCAGCATGACCTGCTGATTGCCCGCCACGACCATCAGGTTCGACACCCGATCCGGCGCATATCGCTGTGCAAGCGACAGCGCGCGATCCATGCGCGCCGCACTCGAGACGCTGCCGGAAAGCACAATGCCGTCATTGGCCGTGCGCACCTCGATCCGCTCGTTCGGAAGGATCTGCTGCAGCCGCTCCTTGAATTCCGACACGTCGGTCGAGACGTGGATTTCCACATTCGTGATAAGCCGTCCGGTGTCATCCAGAAGTGTCAGGGTCGTTCGGCCTGGCGCCTTGCCAAGGATATAGATCGTACGATCCGAGAGCGTGGAGAAGTCTGCAATGGACGGGTTCGCAATGCTGAGTTCCGCGAAAGGCACGTCGCTTTCAACGACCACCGCACGGTTCATCGTGACACTGAGATCGCGCGCAGCCCCATTGCGGACAACCTGAAGGTTTTCAGCATGGAGTTCCGTCACGAAGCCATTGAAAATGACGGCCAGCCCGACAAGGGCGGCTTTGAATAAGCCTGCGTTTTTCATGTGACCTGCCTTTCCGATCACGCCTCATTTAGGTGGGTCTTTGACGCCCGATTTGCCCGCTATCTTGCGCGACTTCCTGAGGATTTTCAAGAATCAACGGTTTTTCACGGAATTTTTCCCCGATTGTGGCGCAAAAGCAGCCTTGCATAAGAAGGCGCCCGAAGCCGGGCGCCTTTTTCGCAAAGGTTTGGGTCTGCTTCAGTTCGTGCAGGGGATCTGGCTTATGATAACCTCGGCGCCGCGTCGTGTCCGGATGGTGCAGACTTCTTGCCGTTGAGGCGCGGGCGCCGTTTCAAGCCGTGACAGGCCAAGCAGGCGCCGTTGGTCCACTTCGATGACCTCGGCGACGCTTTCCTCGTCCGTTCCGACGAGTGACAGCGCAAGACGGCCTGTTGCCTGGGCCTGGGCCAAGGCGGCCACCTGCTGCGGTTTTGCCGCAACCGTCACGGTGCGGGCGATGATCGCCTGCGAGGTGTTTTCATCCGAAATCTGGTCGACCGCTATCAGTTGAACGCCGGTTTCGATCAGCTTGGTGACATCGCCCATCGAATTGCCTTCGGTGCGCACATCGCTGCCGCCGCGGACCTGCCCGGTCCAGTAGACATCCACGCGGTCACCGGGGCGCAGGAAGCCGGACACGCCGCTGGCCACGTCGACCTTGATGGCGAAGGCCCGCATGCCGGGCGCCAGTTGCGACGAGATGCCGGCATCCTCGCCGGGTGCGGTGACTTTCACCGCCAGGATCGCCTCGTTGGCCTCCATCGCGCGACGCACCGCGCGCAGCTCCTGCTCTCCTTCGGGAAACAGCGCATCCATCGTGCGGAAGACACCCGCAGGCACTGCCTCTTTGGGGAATTTCACCAGCCGCACCGAGTCCGGCTGAATCTTCTGACCGAATTTCAAAGGTGTTTTCGCGACCAAAACCTCGACGGTTTCGATCTGTGGGGCGCGCTGTGCGCGTTCCAGTGCAAGCTGGTTTTGATAGCCTTGGATATAGCTCTTGGCCATGTAGACCGCAAAGCCCGCCAGGCCCAGACCAAGGACAAGCACCAGTCCAAATACCAATCGCATGATCCGTCCTTTCCATAAGTCGTATCTGCCAGCATGTTCGAAGAGCTTGGCAGTCAGGTGAACACTGGCTGGGTATTGTGGCGAAATCAGGGAAACCGGGTGGTCGTTTTGGGATCACTCGGAACGCTTAAAGTGTTGGGCTGACGTGGTTTTCTTTTGTCCCGAACCCAGGGTTCGGCCTTTGCGACGGCGGCGCTTTCGATCCGTCGAACGGATGGCCAAGCCGTCTACATTCATTCGTTCTGAAGGTCGTCGACCTCGGCGCTGCTGACTGTTTCCGCAACGCGACTGCCGAGCGAGTTGCTGGCGGTGAACAGGGTGCTGACGGCGCCGATCCCAAGTCCGACGACTGCTGCAGTCATGACGACCCAATCCACGGTGACTGCGCCCTCATCGTCACAGAATAAACCCTTGAGATACTCTTTCATCACTCTGTCCTTTGGTGTGGGCACTTTGTGGACGCGGTCCATCTTGCGTGCCCCCAAGTATAAGCACTGCGCCTGGTTCACAGGGGGCGGGCTCAAAAAAACCTGGCCGCAACGCGGTATTGCGGCCAGGCTTTATGTCTTCCGGGTGGGGTGGATCAGCCGCCTTATTCGGGGGCAGGTTCTGCACCAGCTTCTGCGCCTGCTTCTGCGCCGCCACCAGCCAGGCTGCCGAGGTTCCCGGTCGATGCGCCGTTCAGGTTGGTTTCGATCGTGCCCGACAGCGTGTTGATGCCGCCCTGCACGGTGGCCACACCGGCAACACCCAGGCCCACGACGGCTGCGGTCAGAACGACCCAGTCAACTGTCACGGCGCCGTCTTCTTCCTTAGCAAATTTCTTCATGAACTTGATCATTTTAGGTCCCTCCAAAGGATCACTGTCTCAGGTTGCAACCGCTTGAACATTTAACCGGGCGCCTCTTTCTTGGCCCTGCATCCTTGCGGTATGACGCTATAAAGCCCCTCAATTCAGGCAGGAATTTGGCGGGATTGGATCGTTTTTCGTGGCGCTGGAACTTTCCTGCGTGCTTTCACCTAAGCATATGAAAAATAATCAATAAAATATTTTTTGTGACATAATCAAAAGCGATTTCCGCGTGTTTCTTGCAATATTTGACGGTCCTTCGTTTCTGCAAATCAGACAATCGTGGAAAATCCTGCGCTCTTTTGCGATACTGGCCGAAACTCGGCAGGCAGAGCAGATCATATTCATGAAGTCCCTCGGAATCATCGCCCTTGGCGTCGCCCTGTGTTTGCCAGCGTCGGCCCATGCGGGCGATCCGCCGCCGTTTCCCGATTTCACCTTCAAGATGGGAAAACCCCCATCCGCCGGAGCGACCAGGCGTATCACGGTCCAGATCGAATCTCAGCCCGAGCCCCCCGCCGATACCTCAACGCCGGGCGCTGCGCCCAAGGCCCAGGCCCAACCGCCGGTTTCAAGATATGGCTGGTTCTGGGAAAAGGTGTCGCCCGACATGGACGTGGACCCGATGGCCCGCCTGCGCGACGCTTTTGTCGTCCTGTCGGATGGGCCGGGCGGCGCGTCTGTCTCGGGGCCTCGGCTGCAGACGGTGCAGGACATCGCGGCGGCGCAAGGGCCGCACGTTCTGCGCGCCACGATCGGCACGCAAGTGTCCCCGGCGCTTGTCCTTGCGGTGATCGCCGTTGAATCCGGCGGCCAGCCCACCGCCGAAAGCCCGAAAGGGGCGCAGGGGCTGATGCAGCTGATGCCCGACACCGCGCGGCGCTTCGGTGTGGCCGACAGCCTGTCACAGGCCGAAAACATACGCGGCGGCGTGGCCTATCTGGATTGGCTTCTGTCGGAATTTCAGGGGGACGCGGTTCTGGCGCTTGCGGGATACAATGCAGGTGAGAACACGGTCAGGAAACACAACGGCGTGCCGCCCTTCGCGGAAACGCGCGACTATGTGCCCAAGGTGCTTGCCGCTTTTCAGGTCGCCCGGGGTTTGTGCAAGACAAGCCCCGAGTTGATCAGCGACGGTTGCGCGCTGGACCTTGCGCTGAAGTAGGCGCGCAAGGCCAGGGGCGTTCCATCGCAGGGCTGTTGATCAGACGATGGTTGCTTCGGTCGCCGCGCGCAGGTCGTCTTCGGTCACACCCGGTGCGCATTCAACGATCTTCAAGCCACCCTCCACGACATCGAGAACGCCGAGATTCGTGATGATGCGGTTGACCACGCCGGTGCCTGTCAGCGGCAGGGTGCAGGCTTTCAACACCTTGCTGTCGCCATGCTTGTTGGTGTGATCCATGACAACCACGACGCGCCCCACACCCGCGACCAGGTCCATTGCACCGCCCATTCCCTTGACCAGCTTGCCGGGGATCATCCAGTTGGCCAGATCACCGTTCTCGGCCACCTCCATCGCGCCAAGGATCGCCATGGCGATCTTGCCGCCGCGGATCATGCCGAAGCTGGTGGCGCTGTCGAAATAGGATGTATGCGGCAATTCGGTGATGGTCTGCTTGCCTGCGTTGATCAGGTCGGGGTCCACGTCATCCTCGGTGGGAAAGGGGCCCATGCCCAGCATTCCGTTCTCGGACTGAAGCGTCACATGCACGCCCTCGGGAATGAAGTTCGGCACCAGCGTCGGAATACCGATCCCGAGATTCACATAGGTGCCGTCTTGCAGTTCCTGTGCCGCGCGAGCGGCCATTTCATTGCGATCCCAAGCCATCATGATGCTCCTTTGAAGATGAGGGTGTGCGGGCGCCGGGCTCGAGGCCCAGCCAGTGATGTGCAAAACCCGTAAAATGCGCCAGGCCATAATCGGCGTTCATATGGGTGAAATCCGCAGCTGTCGGGGTCTGCCCATCCGCCAGCGACGCGGCCCTGCAGAACATGTCGGGACTGCGCCCCGGAGACGCCATCAGACAATCGGGTTGCATCATCAGCCCGTAGTTCAGGGAAGACATGTGCCACAGCACGGCATCCGACCATATCTTGGTCAGCAGATCCGCATCCGGATGATCCAGCCAGCTTGAGGGCGTGTTGGCCGTGGCCGGCATGTTGGCCGCCGGAAACGGGGCAGGCGCCACCACGCATCGCGGATCCTCGCGCAAGAACCGCGCCAGCTTCCGGCAATAGCGCTCCACCCGAAAATCGAGATATTCGGTAACGAGGGCCTGCGAAACGCTGCGTGCCCGCGCCCGTTGCGTCAAGCCCAGCACATCGAAATCCTGCACCAGTCTGGCCAGCCCCTCCCGGGCAAAGCTCTGGCCGACCATCAGGATATGATCCACCTCGCGCAGGTCGATCCTGTCGGGCAGGCCGGTCTTTGGCGCCTCCTGCGCGCTGAGCACGCCCTCGGCGTCATAGACGCAGGACGAAAAGCTGTGACGCGGCAGTGCGAAAAACGACAGCTCCACCGAGGGGAACGCAGCCTCGATCGCCTCGCGCGCTGTCAGGTAGGCGCCAACATGCGAATTGCCTATGATCGCCACGCGGATCATCTGTTGAACGCCTCGAGCAGGATTTCCTCGCAGATCGTTTCCTCGTCCTGGCCGTGGTCCCGCGCAGACACGGCATCTGTCTCCAGTGTCGCGCTGGCGTCATCGCCCAAGGCGCGTCCGAACGCTTTCAGGACAAGCTGCACACCCTCGTCGGTGGGTTGGCGGCCGTATTGGTCGAAATATGGCCCACCGGCAATCGGGGTGGTGATGATCTCGTAGGAGGGAAAATAATCGAAATCCTCATCGCCGAGCGACAATTCACCGCTGGCCGCGCGCAGGACCGCCTTGGAATAGGCCGTGGCGGGTCCGACATGGTGTCCCGTGGCCGTGGCGACCAACGGTACCGGGGACACCGTCAACAGGAACTTCGCCTGCAAGCCATGATCCCGCAGCAGGTCGCGTGTGGCGCGCAGGTCCGCCATCACCTCGGACTGGGTGAAATTGTGCAGATAGACCCGGTCCGGATCATAGCTGCCCGCGATCGTCCCCGGCGCGGTTGGCAGGGCAAGCCCGGTCTCCCGGTCGATCCAGCATTCCGTCAGGCCAAGCGTGAGCACGATGCAGCCGGCTTGCGCAAGCACGCTGCGCAGGGCCGACAAATGTTCCTCCCGGCTCTGTCGGACGTCCTCGGGGGCGCCCAGTCCTTCCGGTTCGACCGAGGGCCGCAACGCGTCGAAATACCGGCCGTCCTTTTCCCAGCACAGGACCGGTGGCGGGTCGTCGGACAGGGCATGCTCGACCAACTGGCGAAACTGCCGCGCCGTGTAGATATTGCCGTATCGCGCGGAAAACAGATTGTACCCGTATCTGTGGCACAGTCGGTTCGGCAGGTGGACCGACATGTCCTCACCCTGAAGCACATTCCATCCCCCACGGACCAGCGCCCGGTGAAGATGCTGTGCAAAGCAGCTTCCGGCGGTCATCAGCGGCGTCGCACGGTCCAACACCAGCTTGGGAGACCACAGCCGGGCCAGCGCGGCGTCGTCATCACGCCCGACGCAGGCCCGCCAGAATGCCCGGTCCTCAAGGTTTTGATACGGCGATTTCATCCAACGGTCCCGGCTCAGGCCGCGCGCGTCGTGCGCTTCTCGATGCGTTTCTCGTGCGTGCCTTCGATCAGGCGGTGGACGTAAATGCCGGGCAGGTGGATGTGATCCGGGTCCAGCGTTCCGGGTTCGACGATTTCTTCCACTTCCATGACGCAGATCTTGCCGCACATCGCCGCCGGCGGATTGAAATTGCGCGAGGTCTTGCGGAAAATCGCATTCCCGGTGGTGTCGGCCTTCCACGCCTTCACGATCGACAGATCCGCAAAGATGCCGCGTTCGAGGATATAGGTCTCGCCGTCGAACTCCTTGTGCTCCTTGCCCTCGGCGATCTGGGTGCCGACGCCGGTCTTGGTGTAGAAGCCCGGAATGCCCGCGCCCCCGGCGCGCATCCGCTCGGCAAGGGTGCCTTGCGGGTTGAATTCCAGCTCCAGCTCGCCGGACAGGTATTGCTGCATGAAGGTGTCGTTTTCCCCCACATAGGAGCTGAGCATCTTCTTGACCTGACGGGTCTGCAGCAGGATGCCGATGCCGAAATCGTCCACGCCCGCATTGTTGGAGGCAAAGGTCAGGTTCTTGACGCCGCTGTCCTTGATCGCCTGCAACAGCAATTCCGGTATGCCGCACAGGCCGAACCCGCCTGCCGCGATCAGCATGTCGTCGCGCAGAATGCCATCCAGTGCTTCGGCCGCGCTGCCATAGACTTTGTTCATCAGGACGTCCTCCTCGAAAACCCGTGTTGTCAACGGTATGCTGTCAGGGGCGGGTCAAAGTCAACGACCAGCCCCCGGATACCGGACCGATAGGCATTACTACGTAAGAGGCGTTATTTCTTGGCGGCGGCCTTCTTGCGGGCGGGCGCCTTCTTGCCCTTGCCGGATTTCGCGGCTTTCTCGGTGATCAGTGCCACCGCCATCTCAAGCGTGACATCCTGCGGCTCGGTGCCTTTGGGCAGGGTGGCGTTCACCTTTTCCCATTTCACATAAGGCCCATAGCGCCCATCCATCACGTTGATCGCACCGCCGCCCTCGGGATGTTCGCCCAACTCCTTGAGTGGTTTGGCCGCAGCCCGGCCCTGCCCGCGCGAGGCGGCTTTTTTGGCCAGCTCCTCGACCGCGCGGTTCATGCCGATGGTGAAGACATCCTCGGGATCCTTCAGGTTGGCATACAGCTTTCCGTGCTTCACATAAGGCCCGTAGCGGCCGATCCCGGCCTCGACCATCTCGCCATCCTCGGGGTGTGGGCCGATCTCACGCGGGAGGTTCAGCAGCATCAGCGCCTTTTCCAGATCCACGTCATCCGGGCTCCAGCCCTTGGGCAGGCTGGCGCGCGGCGGCTTCTTGTTCTCTTCGGTGACCTCGCCGCGCTGCACATAGGGGCCGAACCGCCCGGAGCGCAGGGAAATCTCGTCGCCCTGATCCTCGCCCAGGACCCGGTCTCCGCCCTCGGCGCCCTCTCCGCCGATGGGGCGTGTGAAGCGGCATTCGGGATAGCGTGAACATCCCACGAAGCCGCCGGTGCGCGAGGTCTTGAGATGCAGGCTGCCCTCGCCGCAAAGCGGACAGCTGCGCGGATCGCTGCCATCCTCGCGCGGCGGGTAAAGCTGGGGGGCCAGCGCCTCGTCCAGAACGTCCAGAACCTCGGTGATGCGCAATTCCGAGGTTTCCGCGATCGCGGCCGAAAAGTCGCGCCAGAACCGGTCAAGCACCTGTTTGTAGCCAAGATCGCCCGCGCTGACCTTGTCCAACTCGTCCTCGAGGTTCGCGGTGAACTCGTAGCCCACGTATTTACGGAAGAAATTCAGAAGGAAAATCGTGACGATACGGCCCTTGTCCTCGGGGATGAGGCGGTTCTTGTCCTTGCGGACATATTCGCGCTCCTGGATCGTGGTCACGATGCTCGCGTAAGTCGAGGGGCGGCCGATGCCAAGCTCTTCCATCTTCTTGACCAGCGTCGCCTCGGTATAGCGCGGCGGGGGCTGGGTGAAATGCTGCTCGGGCGTCACGGCGCGCTTGTCGGTCCTGTCACCCTCGGTGATCTGCGGCAGGCGCTTGTCATCGTCATCGCCGACCTGGTCGTCGCGGCCTTCCTCGTAGATCTTCAGAAAGCCATCGAACAGCACCACCTGGCCCGTCGCGCGCAAGCCGACCTGCCCGTCCTGGCTGCTTATGTCGACCGTGGTGCGTTCCAGGCGGGCGCTTTCCATCTGGCAGGCCAGCGTGCGCTTCCAGATCAGGTCATAGAGTTTGCGTTGATCTGCGTCGGTGGTCTTGATCGCCGAGGCATCGCGCGTCATGTCCGTGGGGCGGATACATTCATGCGCTTCCTGGGCGTTCTTGGCCTTGTTCTTGTACATCCGCGGGCTCGAGGGCACGTAGTCGGCGCCGTACAAATCCTTGATCGCGTCGCGGGCGGCATGCACGGCTTCGGGGGCCATGTCGATCCCGTCGGTCCGCATGTAGGTGATGTAGCCCGCTTCATAGAGCCGCTGTGCGGCGCTCATGGTCTGGCGCGCGCCCATGCCGAACTTGCGGCTGGCTTCCTGCTGCAGGGTGGATGTCATGAAAGGCGGGGACGGGTTGCGCGACGCGGGCTTGGCCTCGACCGAGGTGACGGCCAGATCGCGCGACGTGATCGCCTGCACGGCCATTTCGGCCTGGGTCGCGTTCTCGAGGTCGTAGCGATCCAGCTTCTTTCCGGCCAGCGACGTCAGCCGCGCCTCGAACTCCTGACCGCGCGGCGTGGCCAGCAGCGCCTTGACCGACCAGTATTCACGGGCCTTGAAGGCCTCGATCTCCATCTCGCGCTCGACGATCAGGCGCAGGCAGACCGATTGCACGCGCCCCGCCGACCGTGCGCCGGGCAGCTTGCGCCACAGCACCGGGCTGAGGTTGAAGCCCACCAGGTAATCAAGGGCGCGGCGGGCAAGGTAAGCCTCGACCAGGTCGCCGTCGATCTGACGCGGGTTCTGCATGGCTTCGGTCACGGCGGTCTTGGTGATCGCGTTGAAGACCACGCGGCTGACGGCAGTTGTCTTGCCGATCGCCTTGCGCTTGCGCAGGGCCTCTTCGAGGTGCCAGCTGATCGCCTCGCCTTCGCGGTCGGGGTCGGTCGCGAGGATCAGCGTGTCATCATCCTTGAGCGCGTCGGCGATGGCCTTGACATGCTTGCGGGAGTCGACCCCGATCTCCCATTTCATGTCGAAATCATGCTCGGTATCGACCGATCCATCCTTGGGAGGCAGGTCGCGCACATGACCGTAAGACGCCAGAACCGTGTAGTCGGATCCCAGATATTTGTTTATTGTCTTGGCCTTGGCCGGGGATTCGACGACAACGACTGGCATGAATACTCCTTGCGACTTGAGTCGGGACTTATGGCGGCGGACCATGTGGGCTGGCAAGTGCATTTGTCAATCCGCCCTGTCCGGGCCGGGTTGACGCATCCGATCCGTCCCGGCGCAGCGGTGCGGGGCGCGGGTGGGGGGACGACGGACGCGGTCAGACCAGTGACAGCAGGCCGCCGGGTTGGCGGCGGATGCGGCCATCGAGTTCGAGGTCGGTAAGCGCGGGGGTGACCTGCCCGGCAGGCGCGCCGAGATCGCGGATCAGCTGGTCTTCGGCCAGGGGAGAGGGGCCGAGCCGCGACAGGATCCGGCTGTGCAGGGCTGCGGTGTCCTGCAGGCTGCGCCGGTCAGGCGCGGGCGGAGCGGGCGGTGGTGCCGACGGCGCCAGCGACATTTTTTCCTGATTTTGCGGGGGTTTGCCGGGGGTGTCGGCGGCGGGCAGCGCATCGATCACGTCATCGGCGTTGCGCACCAGGATGGCGCCGTCACGGATCAGCATGTTGCACCCGGCGGCGCGGGCATCGAAGGGGTGGCCCGGCAGGGCAAGCACCTCGCGCCCCTGGTCGAGGGCGCTGCGCGCGGTGATCAGGGAGCCGGATTTCGCTGCCGCCTCGACCACGACAAGGGCCTGGGCCAAACCGCTTATGATCCTGTTTCGCCTGGGAAAATGCCGGGCCTGGGGGATCAGGCCCATGGGCTGTTCGGACAGGCGGAGACCGGATCCGGCGATGTCGTCGGCAAGGCGGGCATTTTCGGAGGGGTAGAGGATATCGACCCCGCCCGCCATCACCGCGACCGTGCCGCTGTCGAGGCTGGCCAGGTGGGCCGCCGTGTCGATCCCGCGCGCCAGGCCCGAGACGATGACATGGCCGCGCCCGGCCAGATCGGCGGCCAGCGACCGGGCCATGCGCAGCCCCAGCGACGAGGCATTGCGCGCCCCCACAAGGGCCACCATCGGCGCGGGACGCATCAGGATTGCCGGATCACCGATCGCCCACAGGATCGGGGGCGCATCGGAAATCTGTTGCAAAAGAGGGGGATAGGCCGGATCGCCCCAGCAGATCATCTGCGCGCCCGCGGCGCGGGCGGCCCTGAGTTCGGCCTGCACGACGCCTTCGGGGCAGGGGGTGTAATCCGCAACCCCGGCGGCGGCGGCGACATCGGGCAGGGCGACAAGCGCCGCCTGCGCCGAGCCGTGTTCTGCCAGGAGCCGGGAGAAGGTCGAGGGACCGACCCGCCTGGAGCGCAAGAGGCGAAGCCACGATACCCGATCATCTTCCGTGGTGGGTGGGAGTGGGGGGTGAGTGGAAGAAGGATGGGTATCCTCGGACATCGCGGCCTCGCCAACTTGCCCGACCTTTATCGGTGGCGGTGGTTAACGGGTGGTGAATCGGAGGGGGGTGAGTCGCGCTTTTTTCGGGAAAATTCGGCAAGTCATTGAGATGTATGATTAATTATTTTCGGGGCGCCGATGGCCGGCCTGTCGGTATCACGTCGGTATCGTGTCGGTATCGCGTCGGTGGGCATGTCGGCAGGCGCCGTGACAGGGCCAATCGTGACCAGAGCGCGCGTTGCACGGGCCAAGATGTGCCCGGAGAAGATATGCGCAAGACACTGGCCACGCGCGCAAGCCCGTTGAAACGGGCTTGCGCCCCCGCGCCGCCGATGGTGACGGGCTCAGCCCGCCGCCGACCCGCCGACCGTCAGACCGCCGATCATCACCGTGGGTTGCCCCACGCCCACCGGCACCCATTGGCCGGCCTTGCCGCAATTGCCCATGCCGGGATCGAGGGCCATGTCGTTGCCGAGCGCGCGGATATGCTGCAGCGCGGTGGCGCCATCGCCGATCAGCGTGGCGCCCTTGACCGGCGCGCCCAGCTTGCCGTCCTTCACCCGGTAGGCTTCGGTGCAGGAGAACACGAACTTGCCATTGGTGATATCGACCTGCCCGCCGCCGAAGCCCACCGCATAGATCCCGTCCTTGAGATCGGCCACGATATCGGCCGGGTCGGCATCGCCGCCCAGCATGTAGGTGTTGGTCATCCGGGGCATCGGCGCATGGGCATAGCTTTCGCGGCGCCCGTTGCCGGTGGCATCGACCCCCATCAGTCGGGCATTCTGGCGATCCTGCATGAAGCCCACGAGGATGCCATCCTCGATCAGCACGTTGCGGGCGCTGGGCGTGCCTTCATCGTCCACGGTGATCGAGCCGCGCCTGTCGGGGATCGTGCCGTCATCCAGCACCGTCACGCCCGGCGCCGCGATGCGCTGGCCCATCAGGCCCGCGAAGGCCGAGCTGCCCTTGCGGTTGAAATCACCCTCGAGCCCGTGGCCGATCGCCTCGTGCAGCAGGATGCCGGGCCAGCCCGGGCCAAGCACCACGTCCATCACCCCTGCCGGGGCGGGTTCGGCGCGCAGGTTGACGAGGGCCACGCGCAGCGCCTCCTGGGTTTTGGCCTGCCAGTCGGCGGGGTCGATCAGCCCGTCGAGGCCAAGCCGCCCGCCACCGCCGGCGCTGCCGGATTCGCGGCGGCCGTCCTGTTCGACGATCACCGACACGTTGAGCCGCGTCATGGGCCGGGAATCGCTGACCTCGGTGCCGCAGGGGCGCAGGATGACCACCTGTTGATGCGATGCGGCCAGCGTCGCGGTCACCTGCACCACACGCGGGTCGAGATCGCGGGCGAAGGCGTCGATCTCGCGCAGGGTCTCGAGCTTGACGGGAAAGCTGGCGCCGGCGATCGGATCGGCATCGGTATAGAGGTGCCGGTTGGTGCCCGCCGGCGGCGGGGCCATCGTGCCGCCGCCATCGCCCACCGCCAGCCGAGCGGTTTCGACGGCACGGGTCAGGGCGGCTTCGGAGATGTCCGAGGAATGGGCATAGCCCGACACCTCGCCGCGCACGGCGCGCAGGCCGAACCCTTGGGCTGCATCGAAAGAGGCCGTCTTGACGCGGCCATCATCGAAGACCAGCGCCTCGGAGTGGCGCCGCTCGAGGAAGAGCTCGCCGTCATCGGCGCCTGCGGTCGCCTCTTGCAGGCGGCGCAGCGCGGTATCGCGATCCAGAAGCGTGTCGAAGGGGCGAAAGGCGGTATCGGTCATGCGGATCATCCTGTATGAGGCGGCTGCGATGCGGCGAATTTATTTGATCTGAATCAAAAAAGCGTCTGTTTGCCGCAACTGTCATTCTTGTCGTCTGTGGCAGAATATGGTTTCTAGCGTCGACGAAACAACGGGATTCCGCGGTATGCGGTTTTTCGACGGGAACAAAACAACTACCGCTTCAACCGATCTAAGGTGCAATATGCGACGATTCCTCAGCCTTCTGGCAGCTTTGGCCGCCGTCTCCGCCATGCCCGCGCGCGCGCAGGACGGTCTTGAAATCATCGGTGCCCCCAAGCCGGGCGGCATCGGCTTTCAGCCAGCCGCAACCGAACTGGCGCGCGATCTGCAGTGGCTGGACGGCATGATCCTGGTGATCATCACGATCATCACGGTCTTCGTCTGCGCGCTGCTGGTCATCGTCATGGTGCGCTACAACCGCAAGTCCAACCCGAACCCGGCCAGCTTTACCCACAACTCGCCGCTGGAAATCGCCTGGACGGTGGTGCCGATCGTGATCCTGGTGTTCATCGGGGCGTTTTCGCTGCCGGTCCTGTTCAAGCAGCAGGAAATCCCCGAGGCGGATATCAACATCAAGGTGACCGGCTACCAGTGGTACTGGGGCTACGAATACACCGACCACGAGTTCGCCTTCGACAGCTTCATGCTGGCCCGCGACGAGCTGGAGGAATACGGCTATAGTCAGGATGAATACCTGCTGGCCACCAACACCGCCGTGGTCGTGCCCGTGGGCAAGACCGTCGTGATGCAGGTGACCGCCGCCGACGTGATCCACAGCTGGACGATCCCTGCCTTCGGCGTCAAGCAGGACGCGGTGCCGGGCCGTCTGGCGGAACTGTGGTTCAACGCCGAGAAGGAAGGCATTTATTTCGGTCAGTGCAGCGAATTGTGCGGCAAGGACCACGCCTATATGCCGATCACCGTCAAGGTCGTGAGCGAGGAAGACTACGAGATGTGGCTGAATGGCGCGATCGAGGAATATGCCGGCACGCCGCGCGACCTGAAGGTGGCATCGGCCCAGTGATCGACCTGTGATCCTTGCGGCGGGCGCCGAGCGTGCCCGCCGGACCCCTGCGACGGGTGCCCGCCAGCGCACCGCAGACGGAGACTTGAATGACCGACGCGAGCCTCAATACAGCATCGACCCAGACCGGCGAAGCGGGCTTCGGCGATTACTTCGCCCTGCTCAAGCCGCGGGTGATGACGCTTGTGGTGTTCACCGCCCTGGTGGGCCTGCTGGCGGCGCCGGTCGCGGTGCATCCGGTGGTGGGCTTTGCGGCGATCCTGTTCATCGCCGTGGGCGGTGGGGCCTCGGGGGCGCTGAACATGTGGTGGGATGCCGATATCGACGCGGTGATGAAGCGCACCGCGCGCCGGCCGATCCCGTCGGGCAAGGTCACCGGCGACGAGGCCTTCGCGATCGGGATGACGCTGTCGGCGTTTTCGGTGATCTTCCTTGCGCTGGCCACCAACTGGGTGGCGGCGGGGCTGCTGGCCTTCACGATCTTCTTCTATGTCGTGATCTATTCCATGTGGCTCAAGCGGTGGACGCCGCAGAACATCGTGATCGGTGGCGCCGCCGGGGCGTTCCCTCCGATGATCGGCTGGGCTGCCGCGACCGGAACGGTCAGCATCGAATCGGTCCTGATGTTCGCGCTGATCTTCATGTGGACGCCGCCGCATTTCTGGGCGCTCGCGCTGTTCATGCGCTCGGATTACGACGAGGCGGGGGTGCCGATGCTGACCGTGACGCATGGTCGCCGGGCCACCCGCGTGCATATCCTGGTCTACACGATCCTGCTGGCGGCGCTGGCCATCGGCACGGGGTTCACCGCCGTGGGCGGGCCGATCTACCTGGCCGTCGCGGTGGTGCTGAACGTGATGTTCCTGATCGGCGCCGTGCGCATCTGGCGGCGTGACGAGGTGATGGCCGAGGCGGACAATTACGCCGTCGAAAAGAAGGTGTTCCGCCTGTCGCTCTATTACCTGTTCGCGCATTTCGGGGCGATCGCGCTGGAGGCGGCGCTGGCGCCCCTCGGGTTCGGGGGCTGGTGATGAGCTTCCGGGAGGAACATGAACTGCACAAGCGCCGCTTCGGCCGGAACCTTGGCCTTGGGGTCATCCTGGCGGGGCTGGTTGCGCTGGTGTTCGGGCTGACCGTGGTCAAGGTCAGCAATGAGGATTTCTCGGTGGAGACCCAGGCAAGCGGAGGGCAGAACTGATGGCGTTGAACGGCAAATCCAGGACGGTTGTGCAGCTGGTCGCGGTTGTCCTGTTCATGGGCGGGCTTGGCTGGGCCTCGGTGCCGCTTTATGACTGGTTCTGCCGGGTGACGGGCTATGGCGGGTCGACCAACGTGGCGACCACCGGCTCGGACGAGATCCTGGACCGGACCATCAAGGTGCGTTTCGACGCCAGCAAGGAACGTGATTTCCCCTGGGAATTCCGCCCCATGCAGCGCGAGATGGAGGTGCGGATCGGGGAAACCGGCCTGGCCTTCTACGAGGCGTACAACCCGACGGACAAGCCGATTGCCGGGCAATCGAGCTATAACGTGACACCGTTCGAGGCGGGGCTGTTCTTTACCAAGATCGATTGTTTCTGCTTTCAGGAGCAGGTGCTGCAGCCCGGTGAACGCGTCGAGATGCCGGTCACCTTTTTCGTCGACCCCGAGCTGGTCAACGACCGCGACGCCAAGCTGACACATACCATTACCCTGTCCTATACGTTCTACCAGATCGACATGCCCGAAGAGCATGCGGCGGTGGAAACGGACAGTGCCACCACCAACAAACAGAACTGAGCCTTCACGAGGGAACACGACCAAGATGGCACATGAAAAGAACCACGATTATCACATCCTGAACCCCTCAATCTGGCCGTTCCTCGGCTCGCTGGCGGGGTTCGTCATGCTGTTCGGCGCCGTGCTGTGGATTTCGCCGCAGGTGTCCAACAACCAGCCCTGGGTCTTCCTGATCGGCTTTGTCGGCGTGCTTTACGTCATGTTCGGCTGGTGGTCGGACACGGTGACGGAAAACCAGGCGGGCGATCACACGCCGGTGGTGCGGATCGGCCTGCGCTATGGCTTCATCATGTTCATCATGTCCGAAGTCATGTTCTTCGCGGCCTGGTTCTGGAGCTTCTTCAAGCACGCCATGTACCCGATGGGCCCGCAAAGCCCGGCGGTCGACGGTCAGTGGCCGCCCGCAGGCATCGAGACCTTCGATCCCTGGCACCTGCCGCTGATCAACACGCTGATCCTGCTGTGCTCGGGGGCGGCGGCGACATGGGCGCATCACGCGCTGGTCCATGAGAACAACCGCAAGGACATCAAGCAGGGCCTGGCCATCGCCATCGCGCTTGGCTTCATCTTCACCCTGTTCCAGATCTACGAATACACCCATGCCGGCTTCGGCTTCTCGGGGAACATCTATGGCGCCAACTTCTTCATGGCGACCGGGTTCCACGGCGCGCATGTGGTGATCGGCACGATCTTCCTGTTCGTCTGCCTGATGCGGACACTGCGCGGCCATTTCACCCCGGAAAACCATATCGGGTTCGAGGCGGCGGCGTGGTACTGGCATTTCGTGGACGTGGTGTGGCTGTTCCTGTTCGCCGCGATCTACGTCTGGGGCGCCTGACCTACGAAACGCACAAGGCTTGCGCGGGGGCGGTTGCATTTCCGTCCCCAAGGCGCAAGAAAGCAAAGCGCGCGGGCCATCGCGCGCTTTTCCTTTTGAACGGAGCCACCCTTTGGCACGACTGCTTTTCATCCTGATCTTCGGCGGCACCGGCATCGCCATCCTGGTCAGCCTGGGCACCTGGCAGATGGAGCGCCTGGCCTGGAAGGAAGCGATCCTGTCCGAGATCGAAACCACGATCGCCGCCGATCCCGTGGAGCTGCCCGCATCCCCCGATCCCGAAACGGCCAAGTACCTGCCGGTGCGCATCAGCGGCCAGATCGGCGACCGCGCCTTGCGGGTGCTGGTCAGCCAGAAGCAGATCGGCGCGGGCTACAGGGTGATCTCGGCGCTGGACACGGGCGAGCGGCGCATCCTGCTGGATCGCGGGTTCATCCGGGTGAGCCAGGATATTCCCAACCCGCCCGAAGGCGCCGTGACCATTGCCGGCAACCTGCACTGGCCCGATGACCGCAACGATTCGACGCCCGAAAACGATGTGGCGGACAACACATGGTTTGCCCGCGACCTTCAGCAGATGGCGCAGGAACTGGGCACCGAGCCGCTGTTGGTGGTGGCGCGCGAGACGTCGTTTTCCGACGCTCCGGTGACGCCGCTGCCGGTGGACACGGCCAGCATTCCGAACGATCACCTCGAATATGCGATGACATGGTTCTCGCTGGCCGCGATCTGGGCCGCGATGACCGGCTATTTTCTTTGGCGCACGCGCAAGACAGCGAAAGGCGACACGGCATGAAATATATCTCGACCCGGGGCGCCGCCCCCGTTCTGAGCTTCGAAGAGGCGATGCTGACCGGGCTGGCGCGCGATGGCGGGCTGTACCTGCCGGAACGCATCCCGCACATGACGTTCGCCGAGATCGCGGCGCTGGATGGCCAGAGCTATGAAGAGGTGGCGTTTCGCGTGATGCGCCCGTTTATCGGCGACGCCTTCACCGATGATGAATTCCGCGAGATCATCGCGCGGGCCTATGCGGGCTTCGGCCATGTGGCGCGCGCGCCGCTCAAGCAACTGGACAGCGGGCATTTCCTGCTCGAGCTGTTCCACGGCCCGACGCTGGCGTTCAAGGATTTCGCCATGCAGCTGATCGGCCAGATGTTCGAGGCCTCGCTCAAGCGCAGCGGCCGGCGGGTCTGCATCGTGGGGGCCACCAGCGGCGATACGGGCTCTGCCGCGATCGAGGCGTTCCGGGGGCTGGATGCGGTGGATGTGTTCATCCTCTATCCGCATGGCCGCGTGTCCGAGGTGCAGCGCCGCCAGATGACCACGCCCGCCGAATCGAATGTGCATGCGCTGGCGATCGACGGGCATTTCGACGATGCGCAGGCGCGTGTGAAGGACATGTTCAACGATTTCGAGTTCCGCGATTCGGTGGGACTTGCCGGGGTCAACTCGATCAACTGGGCGCGGGTGCTGGCGCAGGTGGTGTATTACTTCACCTCGGCCGTCAGCCTTGGCGCGCCGCATCGCGCCGTCAGCTTCACCGTGCCCACGGGCAATTTCGGGGATGTGTTCGCGGGCTATATCGCGCGGCGCATGGGGCTGCCGATCGACCAGCTGGTGGTCGCCACCAACCAGAACGACATCCTGCACCGCTGCCTGAGTGGCGGGGCCTATGTGCCCGATGGGGTGATCCCGTCGATCAGCCCGTCGATGGACATCCAGGTGAGTTCCAATTTCGAACGCGCGCTGTTCTACGCCTATGGCGAGGATGGCGCGGCGGTGGCGCAGCTGATGGACGAGTTGAAGGCCGGCGGCTTCCATGTGAGCCAGGGCGCCTTGCAGGCGCTGCGCGAGGTGTTCGCCTCGGGGCGCTGCGACGAAGAGGAAACCCGCGCCACGATCCTGCAGACATGGGCCGGCACAGCCGAGCTTTTGTGCCCTCACAGCGCCGTGGGCGTCAAGGTGGCCGAAGAAATGCGCCGCCCGGATGTGCCGATGATCACGCTGGCCACGGCGCATCCCGCCAAGTTTCCCGCCGCGGTCGAGGAGGCGTCGGGCGTGCATCCCCCCTTGCCCGAGCGCATGTCGGACCTGTATGAGCGATCCGAACGTGTGACGCGGGTCGCCAACGACCTTGCCGCGATCGAAACACTCATCAAGGAACGGACCGCGCATTGACCGTCAACCTGACCACCCTGGACAATGGATTTCGCATCGTCACCGAGGCGATGCCGGGCCTGCAATCGGCGGCCATCGGCATCTGGGTGAATGCCGGCGCACGCCACGAGCGTGCCGAGCAGAACGGCATCGCCCATTTCCTTGAACATATGGCCTTCAAGGGCACCAAGACGCGCAGCGCGCTGGCCATCGCCGAGGCGATCGAGGATGTGGGCGGCTATATCAACGCCTATACCAGCCGCGAGGTGACGGCCTATTACGCGCGCGTCCTGAAGGACGATGTGCCGCTGGCGCTGGACGTGGTGGCCGATATCCTGCGCAACCCGGTCTTCGAGGGCCGCGAGATCGAGGTCGAGCGCGGCGTGATCCTGCAGGAGATCGGGCAGGCGCTGGATACGCCCGATGACATCATCTTCGACTGGTTGCAGGAAAAGGCCTATCCGGATCATCCGCTTGGCCGCACGATCCTTGGCCCCGAAGAGCGTGTGGGCGCGTTTTCGCGCGCGGATCTGACAGGGTTCGTGAACGAGCATTACGGCCCGGGCCAGATGGTCCTGGCCGCTGCCGGTGCGGTGGATCATGACGCGATCGTGCGCGATGCCGAACGGCTGTTCGGCGACATGACGCCCAAGGCACCCTATACCCCCGATGCCGCGCGGTTCGCGGGGGGCGAAAGCCGCCGGGTCAAGACGCTGGAGCAGGCGCATTTCGCGCTGGCCTTCGAAGGGCCGGATTATGCCCATCCCGATATCTTCACCGCGCAGATCTATGCCTCGGCGCTTGGCGGGTCGATGTCGTCACGGCTGTTCCAGGAAATCCGCGAACAGCGCGGGCTGTGCTATACGATCTTCGCGCAGGCGGGGGCCTATTCGGATACCGGGATGCTGACGATCTATGCCGGCACGTCGGCTGCCGAAATGGCCAACCTGGCGGAAATCACCGTGGACGAGATGAAGCGCGCCGCCGAGGATTTCACCTCGGAAGAGATCGAGCGCGCGCGCGCACAGATGAAAGCCGGGCTGCTGATGGGGCTGGAAAGCCCCTCGAACCGGGCCGAGCGGCTGGCGCGCACGCTGCAGATCTGGGGCCGGGTGCCCGACCTGCCCGAGGTGGTCGCGCGGATCGACGCCGTCACCCTGCAGGATGTGCGCCGGCTTGCGCAAACCACGATCTCGGACGCGCCTGCGGCCATGGCGCTTTACGGTCCGGTCGAAGCGGCGCCCAGCCTGGAGGCGCTTCAGGACAGGCGCGCCGCCTGATGTTCCTGCCACGCCGGAAAGTCAGGATCGAGACCGAGCGTCTGACCCTGCGCCAGCCGGTGCTGACCGATTATCGGGACTGGTCCGACCTGCGCGAACAAAGCGCCGAGTTCCTCATCCCGTGGGAGCCGACATGGGCCGAGGATCACCTGGCGCGCAAGGCGTTTTCCAACCGTGTCTACTGGGCGCAGCGCTCGATTGCGCAAGGCACGGCGCTGCCGCTGTTCCTGATCCGGCGCGATGATGGCGCGATGGTCGGCGCGATCACGCTGGACAATATCCGGCGCGGCCCGGCGCAGGCGGGCACGCTGGGATACTGGATCGGCGAGGCCCATGCGCGGCAAGGCTACATGCGCGAGGCGATCCTGGGCGTGGTGCATCACGCCTTCGACAAGCTGGACCTGAGCCGGATCGAGGCGGCCTGCCTGCCCGAAAACCAGCCGTCGCGCGGGTTGCTGGAAAAATGCGGCTTCAAGTACGAAGGCGTCGCGCAAAGCTACCTGCAGATCAACGGGCGCTGGCGGACGCATGTGCTGTATGCGTCGCTGCGCCGGGACAGGCGGGGCCGCACGGAAATCGGCTGACACGGCAGGCGCGCGGCACTTGGGCAAAGCCGGGGCTGACGCGGGACGATTCCGTGCTACCTATCGTTGCGTAAACGGAGGGTGCTTCCATGATCCGACTGTTGTTTGCTCTTGTCCTGTCCCTCGCTGGTGCGACCACCATGACCCATGCGCAGGCGCGCCAGCCCAGCCATTGCATCGCCATCGCGCAGAACACGCCGGGCATCGAATACCTGCACAAGGCCAGTTTCCGCGCGCCGGTGCCCGAATTCTCGGCCCGGCTGCGGTATATCGCCCATGCCTCGTTCCTGATCCAGACCGAGGACGGTCTGTCGGCGGTGACCGATTTCACCGGCTTTGTCGGCAATGTGGATTTCATCCCCGACGTGGTGACGATGAACCACGCCCATTCCACCCATTGGACCCCGAACCCCGATCCGGCGATCCCGCATGTGCTGCCCGGCTGGGGCGAGGAGTTCGGCGCCGGGATCGAGCATTACCTCGATCTGGGTGGCATGGTGGTGCGCAATGTCTCGACTGATATCCGAAGCTGGGATGGCGGGGTCGAGCCGAAGGGCAATTCGATCTTCGTCTTCGAGGTGGCGGGGCTGTGCATCGGCCATCTGGGGCACCTGCATCAGGAGCCGAGCGACGCGCAATATGCCGCGCTTGGCCGGATGGATGTGGTGATGGCCCCGGTGGATGGCGGCTTTACCCTGCCGCTCGAGAACATGATCAACGTGCTCAACCGCATGAAGGCGCGGATCGTGATCCCGATGCATTGGTTCGCCGACGGCTCCCTCGGGCGGTTCCTGGCCGGGATGGAGGGCGAGTTCGACATCGTGGAAACCGGCGGCAGCGAGATCACCGTGTCGCTGCGCGACCTGCCGGACCGGCCCACGATCATGGTGCTGCGCCCCTCGTATCTGCGCGAGGACGAATAGCGGCGGTGTGATCGGGCCAAGATCGGGGCAAGATCGGGGCTGGACCATTCCGACCGGCATGATAGCTAATCGGCATGGCTTTGAACCCTGTCACACCCGATGTCATCGCGCGCCTGCAAGGCGCGCTGCCCCCCGCCGCCTTCCGCGAGGTGGCCCCCCGTTACCTCGAAGAGCCGCGTGGCCGATGGGCCGGGCAGGCGGGGGTGATCGTGGCCCCCGAAACGGTCGAACAGGTCGCCGCCGTGATCCGCGCCGCTGCGCATGACCGCGTGCCGGTGCTGCCCTATGGCGGGGGCACCGGGCTGGTGGGCGGGCAGATCAGCGCCGAAGGCACGGCCCCGATCCTGCTGAGCCTCGAGCGGATGCGCGCGATCCGGGGGATGTACCCTGAAGAGAACCTGATGATCGTCGAGGCCGGCGCGATCCTGTCGGATGTGCATGACGCCGCCCTTGGCGCGGACCGGCTCTATCCGCTCAGTATCGCATCGAAGGGCAGCGCGCGGATCGGCGGGTTGCTGGCCACCAATGCCGGCGGCGTCAACGTGCTGCGCTACGGCAATGCCCGCGAGCTGTGCCTTGGCCTCGAGGCGGTGTTGCCCGACGGCCAGATCTGGCACGGGCTGAAACGGCTGCGCAAGGACAACACGGGCTATGACCTGCGGGACCTGCTGATCGGCTCCGAGGGGACGTTGGGGGTGATCACGGCGGCGACGCTGCGGCTGGCGCCGCGCCCTGCGGGCGAGGGGACGGCGCTGATGGTGGTCGACAGCCCCGCCGCCGCGCTGGCGCTTTTGTCGATGGCGCGCGATCACATGGGCGAAGGGGTCAGCGCGTTCGAGTTGATGCACCGCGCCGGGCTGGAGTTCCTGTCCGAAACCCTGCCCGATATCCGCCAGCCCTTTGCCGCGCCGCCCGAATGGTTCGTGCTGATCGATGTGGGGCTGGCGCGCGGGCTGGACCCTGCCGCCGCCCTCGAGACACTTTTTGCCGAGGCGTTCGAGGCCGGTCTGGTCAGCGATGGGATGATCGCCAGCTCCGAGGCACAGCGCCATGCCTTCTGGGAGGTGCGTGAACAGATCCCCGAGGCGAACCGCCGGATCGGCTCGGTCAGTTCGCACGACATCTCGTTGCCGCTTGGGGCGATCCCAGATTTCATTGCCCGCGCGCCGGGTATCCTTGGGCGGATCGGCACGTTCCGGATCAACTGCTTCGGGCATCTGGGCGATGGCAACCTGCATTACAACGTGTTCCCGATGCCGGGCCGCAGCCGGCATGACCATATGAACGAACGCGCGGCGATCAAGGAGGCGGTGCATGACCTGGTCGACGAGATGGGCGGGTCCGTCAGCGCCGAACACGGGATCGGGCGCCTGAAGGTGGCCGACCTCGAGCGCTATGGCGATCCCGCCAAGCTGTCGGCGATGCGCGCGATCAAGGCCGCGCTTGATCCGTTGGGCATCATGAACCCCGGCGCGGTGTTGCGGGCGGGGCCGGACGGCCCCTGAAATCGGCTGGCGCGGCCTAACACCCGCGACGGGTCAACCGTTATCTCCCGGACAACTGCAACATTCTGGGAGAAGTCGAATGCTCGATCGGAACTTTGATCTGGACGGGCCGGTCACATCCATGACCGGAGCGGGGACGGATCTGTCAATGGTATCGGATATCGCCCGCCGCATCGGCGACCTTGCCGTCTCGATCGCCACCGTATCGGGCGAGGTGCAGGATGTCTCGGAACTGTCGATGCAGCAGCGCGACGGCTTTCTGGTCATCAAGGAGCGGATGTGCGACATGGCCACCCATGGCCTGCAGGTGCGCGATGCCGCGGCGTCGGCGCTGGAACAGTCCGGCGCCGCCGAGGAACGTATCGGCCTGACCAGTACGCATCTGACCGAGATGGTCGCGCAGGTCGCGCATCTGACCAAGCAGGTCGCGGTGATCAACGACCGACTGTCGCAAGTGGCCGACACGGTCAAGAGCGTGACCAAGGTGTCGCAACATGTGGCGGGCATCGCGCGGCATACCAACCTTCTGTCGCTCAACGCGGCGGTCGAGGCGGCGCGGGCCGGGGAATACGGCCGGGGCTTTGCCGTGGTGGCCGGAGAGGTCAAGAACCTGTCCACGCAGGCCAGCTCGGCCACCGCCGAGATCACCAACACCGTCGACAAGCTGGCGGAAGAGTTGAACTGGCTGATCGGGCAGGTGTCGGATGCGGGCAGCCTTGCCGACAAGATCCGCGATGTGACCGGCGCGGTCGAGGATGACGTGCACGCGCTGCCGGAAACCTTCGCGACCGTCCGCCGTGCGCAGGAAGAGATCGTGGCGGCCTCCAAGAGCATCGAAACGTCGATCATGGACACCCAGCACCAGGTCGAGACGCTGACCGACACGGTCGAGCAATCCACCCTCAGCCTGTCCACGGCGTCGGAAAAGCTGATGGATGTGACCGACGCCTCCGAGACGATCACCGGGATTTCCGCGCGTATGGGCGTGCAGACCGTCGACACGCCATATGTCGATGCGGTGTGTGATGCGGCCAACGCGATCTCGCGGATGTTCGAAGAGGCGGTCGCCCGCGGCACGGTGTCCCTGTCGGACCTGTTCGACGAGAGATACACCGAAATCCCCGGCTCGGATCCGCAGCAGCACATGACGCGTTTCGCCAATTTCACCGACAGGATCCTGCCGGCGGTCCAGGAGCCGATGCTGAAATTCTCGGACAAGGTGGTGTTCTGTGCCGCGACCGACCGGAACGGCTATATCGCGACCCATAACCTCAAGTTCAGCCGGCCCCAGGAACCGGGTGCTGCGGAGTGGAACGCCAAGCATGCCCGCAATCGGCGGATCTTCAACGATCGTGTCGGCCTGCGGGCGGGCCAAAGCCAGCGGCCCTTCCTGGTGCAGGCCTACCGGCGCGACATGGGCGGCGGCGAATACCGCATGATGAAGGATGTCTCGGCCCCGATCACCGTCAATGGCCGCCACTGGGGCGGGTTGCGGCTGGCCTATCTGGTGGGCTGACAGAAGAACCACCACGGGGCGCGGGTGCCGCGCCCCTGACGGGGCTTATTCGTCCAGTGATCCGTGGATCGCGAATTGCTCGATCCCGGCATCCTGCGCCTCGATCACGCGGAACGTCTCGCGGACGCCCGAGGGGGTCAGCTCGCGGGCGACCGTCAACAGCGTGTTGGGCGGATGATCCTCGCACAGCTCGATCATGTGGTCGATCTCGGCCTCGGCGACGGGGCGGGCCGCCTGCGCGTCGGGGGCGCCATAGACATCGACGAAATGCTGCGCCAACGCATCGGTCAGCGCGTCGCGCTCGGCGGGCTCGATCTGGGTGACGGCGACAAAGGTGACCCTGCCGAAGGTTTCCACCCCCAGCCAGCCGTTGGAAAAGGCCTGTCGCGGCTTGCCGGTCAGATCGGCCTCGGACCAGTTCGAAAACTCGAACCCGCCCGCGATACACCACTCCCCGGTGCGCGCGGGGCTTGCATAGACACGCATGTCGCTTTCGTCGAAATGGATGGCTCGGGCCAGTTTCATGCGCTTTTCTCCAGAACGCGGCTCAGCGGGATCAGATGCGTTTTCGCCTCGTCCCGCAAGAGCATACCGAAATTCTCGTCCACCCCCAGGAAGGTGCCGCTCAGCCCGTTGCAGGCGATATCCTCGCCGATGCCATGGGCCAGGCCGCGCCAATCGGTGTGCAGGGCGCGGGGGCCGTCCTCTTCCCACCGGGTGATCCAGGCCAGCGTGTGCCGCGCCCAGGATTCCAACAGCTCGGTGGCATCCACATCGGCGCAGCCCTCATCGTAAAGCGCCGTTTCCTCGGGGCGCTCGCCGGGGGCGTGACCGACGCTCAACAGCGGCACCTCCAGCCCCACCACCAGCCAGTCGGGCAGGGCGGTGGGGTCGGATGTGCTGGCCATCGCCCGCAGCCTGCCGCAGGAGGCGCCATTCACCCGCAGCCCGCCGGCCCATTCCAGGTGCACCGCCACCTCGGGGGGGCCGAGGGCGCCAAGCGCGTTCTGGAAGCCCACACCGCAGAGCGGCAGCATGGCCATCGCCTGTTCCAGCGGCACCTCGGGCGCCATGACCAGCGCCGCCGCCAGCCGGTTGGCCGCCACGTTATGCACGATCAGCCCGGCATCGCAGCCAAGCGCCGCCATGGCACAGGCCTTTTCGAACGGGTCGATTCCGGCATCGACCGGGTGACCCGACATCAGCGGTGGAAAGGCCGGGGCGTCGCTCATGCCACCCCCTGGGCCACCAGGTAGCGGGCGATTTCGCGGAACGCCTGCGCCTGCGGGGCGTCGGGTTTCGACACCACGATCGGCGCCCCCCCGTCCGAGGCGGTGCGGATGTCGATATGCAACGGCACTTCCGCCAGAAGCGGCACGCCCATCTTCTCGCATTCCGCCTTGACGCCGCCATGCCCGAAGACATGCTCTTCGTGGCCGCATTGGCTGCAGATATGGGTGGACATGTTCTCGATCATGCCCAGCACGGGGACATGCAGCTGGTTGAACATGTCGATCCCCTTGCGCGCATCCAGCAGCGCCACATCCTGCGGGGTCGAGACGATCACCGCCCCGTCCACCACGGCCTTTTGTGCCAGCGTCATCTGCACGTCGCCGGTTCCGGGCGGCAGATCGACCAGCAGCACGTCAAGCGCGCCCCACTGCACCTGGGTCAGCATTTGCTGCAGCGCGCCCATCAACATCGGCCCGCGCCAGACCACGGCCTGATCCTCGTTGGTCATCAGGCCGATGGACATCATGGTGACGCCGTGGTTGCGCATCGGCAGGATGGTCTTGCCATCGGGGCTGGCGGGGCGGCCCGACACGCCCAGCATCCTTGGCTGGCTGGGGCCGTAGACATCCGCATCCAGCAGCCCCACGCGGCGGCCTTCGGCGGCCAGCGCGCAGGCCAGGTTGGCCGAGACGGTGGATTTGCCCACGCCGCCCTTGCCGCTGGCAATCGCGATGATGTGATTGATCCCGGGCACCGGCTGCGGGCCCTTCGGCTCGGCCTTGCGCTGCGGCTTGAGGTCGGGCGGCGCCTTGGCGGAATGCCCGGTCAGCACCGCCGAGACGCTTTCCGCCCCCGCAAGCGCCTTGACCGCGGCTTCGGCCTCGGCGCGCACCGGCTCGTAGATATCGGCCTTGGCCGGGTCGATCTCGAGCACGAAGCGCACGGTGGCGCCTTCGACATTCAGCCCGCGCATCACGCCGGCCGCCACGATATCCGAGCCGCTCACGGGGTCATTGACCGCCTTCAGCGCCTCGAGAACGGTTTCCCTTGTCAGAGCCACGGTCAGCCTTGCCCCTTGATGATGCCGGTTACCTCGTGGTCGATGTCCAGACCGTCGACCGTCAGAACCACGCGCGCCTTGAATTCCTTGCCGTCCAGATCGCCCGCCTTGCGCAGGCCGTCCTCGATCGCCTGCTGCGAGGTGACCCCCACCTGCTTGAGGAACTTGCGCATGGACATGTTGAAATCACCGATATCGTCGCTCATTTCCGTTTCCCTCTCTCAAGAATGTTGACGCGGTGGGGGCTGGCTTTCTAACCTGATCCCCATGCGCCGGTTCATCGTCTCAACCTGCCTTGCCCTGGCAAGCACATTCGGCCCCGTCACGGTGGCGGCGGCCGAGGATGTTCGGCTTGCCGTGCCGCCTGTGCTCATGGACAGCGGCTTGCTGGATTACGTGGTGCCGCGGTTCTCGTTGAAAACCGGGGTTCGGATCGACATGGTCGGCGCCCAGGACAGCGCCGATCTTGCGCTGACCAACCAAACAGCGGGAATGCCCGTCTTTCAAGGCCCGAACGCCACCTGGAGCCTTCTGGTGCTGAACGGCGACAACGCCGATGCCGCGCGCTTTGCCGACTGGCTGGGCGGCGAGATCGGGCGCCGCACCATCACCGGCTTCCAGGTCGACGGCAGCGCGCCCTTCAGCCCGCCGCAGGAAGCGCGCGCCAAGGCGGTGGCGGTGTCCTTCGATGGCGACGCGGTGCTTGGCAAGGCGCTGTCGGACGATCTGTGCGGGCGCTGCCACGTGGTGATGGACGAAAAGCGGATGAACGATATCGGCTCCACCCCGTCCTTCTTCGTGCTGCGCGCGATGCGTGACTGGGACAGCCGCTTTCAAAGCTTCTTCGCCCTCAACCCGCATCCCGCCTTCACCCAGGTCGAAGACGTGACACCGCCGTTTCCGGTCGACCGCCCGTCGCCCATCGCCCCCGTCGAGATGACCCTGGACGAGCTCGAGGCGATCCTGGCCTATGTCTCGGACCTCGAGCCGGCAGATCTCGGCGCGCCGATCGAACATCAGTGATCCCGGCGCTTGCTGAGGTAGTCGTCGGTGGTGCGGACCTTCGGGCGCTCGCCTCCGGCGAACGGGTTGTCGGCGGAATGGAACTGCGCCTGCACCCGGCAATTGTCGCACATCTGGATCATCCGCGCGGCCTTTTCATTGGCGAACATCGCGTGCTTTCCGGCCAGCTTCTCGGTGATCCGCTCGACCGTTGATTTCACCCCGAACAGCGCGCCGCATTCCACGCAGGCGAACGGCTCTTCCTCGTTCAGCACCACCTGTGTCATCGCCGCATCAGCCAGGTTCAGGCGCGGCTCGTAGGTGATCGCATCCTCGGGGCAGACATTGGCGCAAAGGCCGCATTGCAGGCAGGCATCCTCCTGGAAGCGCAGCTGCGGCTTGTCGGGGTTTTCCAGAAGCGCGCCCGACGGGCACAGCGACACGCAAGACAGGCACAGCGTGCACGAGTCGGTGTTCACCAGCACCGCACCATAGGGTGCATCCTGCGGCAGTGGCAGGACCGTGTCGGGCGCATGCAGCGCCTTGGCGGCCATCCGCGCCACCTGCCTCCGGCTGCCCATCAACAGGACCGCGTCCTCGACCGGCTGCGGCAGGTCGATCGGCGCATAGAGCGCCTCGCACATGGCATCCGGATCGTTCACGTCCAGAAGTTTGATTTTCTCTTCACCGGCAATGGCTTGCGCCAAGGGCACTTCGCTGTCCAGCGCATCGCGCTCGGTCGTGGGGGCCAGCAGGATCGTCACATCCGCAAAGCCCGAGGCCAGCGCCGCCAGCATTTCGGCATGCCCGAAGCCCGAGATCACGTCGATCTCCATCGGGATCACATCCGCTGGCAACCCGCGCCCGTAGCGGGCCGCAAGCTGGATCATCTCGGTGCCGAATTCCCGGTCACAGACCAGCAGGCGCGGGGACTCGCCGCCCGCCTTGCGGTATGCCGAGGCCAGCGTCTGGATGCGCCGGAACGTGGTGTCGGGCGAGGGGGCGTCATAGGTGATCGCCCCCGACGGGCAGCGCGCGGCACAGGCCCCGCATCCGGCACAGATCATCGGGTCGATGGTGACATGCTCACCCGCCGGATTGATGGCGCCGGTGGGGCAGATATCAAGGCAGTTGCTGCAACCGATCTTGCCAGCCCGGCTATGGGCGCACAGAAGCGGCTCCAGCGCCACGTAAAGCGGTTTCTCGAAGGTGCCGATCAGCTGCGAGGCTTGCAGCACCGCATCCGCCACCGCCGTCATGCTGCCGGGATCGGCGCGCAGGTAGCCTTCGCGCTTTTGCGGCGCCGGAAACAGCGCGGTGCCCCCCGTCAGATCGAGGATCACGTCGCATTCTGTCACCGCGCCATCGCGCGGCTCGGTCCATGTCAGTGCGCCACGGCCCGCCGGGTTGACCTGCCGCAGCGCGTCGATCTGCAGGCGGAACTGGCCAAGGGCACCCTGCGCGCTGCGCAGATTGCCCCGGATCACGTCGAAATCGCGGCTTTCGGGCGGATCGGTGTCATCGGTCACCAGAACCGTGACGCCCAGGATCGGGGCCAGCTTGCGTCCCGCCTCCAGCGCCACATCCGACGCGCCGATCACAAGGCACAGCCCCTCGGACACTACGTCGAGCGATTTCTCGGCCGGGACGTTCAGCGTCGCATCAGCCATCAAGGCGGCCATTTTGGGTAGTTTCGAGCGCGGATCGTCGGACCAACCGGCCCGGTCGCGCAGGTCGGCAAAGGCCGGCTCCGGGGCCTCCGAATCGGCTGCCAGCTCCTCGAAAATGCGCTGCTCCTGACGGCAGCAAATCACCGCGTCACCGGCGGCGATTTCCTCGGCGGCGCGGTCCAGCTGCGTTGTGCACAGCCCCGAATGCACCTGCGAGCATGTCAGCCCGGTCGCCTGTTCCAACGCGTCACGGTCGATGTCCTGAGAGCCGGAACAGTTACATAAAATCAATCGCTTAGCCATGTCGCTCGCTTTGATTGCCTCCCCTTGCCAGACGCCTTCCGAGCGTTCGGCGAGCCACAGATTACACATGATTCGCGACCGTGGTAAACATCATTTACCAAATCTCGGCCGCCCCGAACCGCGCCGCGAATCGCGTCGATGATTCGCTTTTCGCGGGCCTTGGGGCGGGGACGCTCGGACCGCCGCGGCACCCGGTGGGGACTTTTTGTCCAATGCGGCAGTTTGCCCCTTTCGCCGATGCCCATTCTGTCCGCCTGCCTCCATTGTGGACAATGGAATGCAGATTTCGCTTTGAGTGGTCCGGAAACTGTACCACTCTGTTTGCTACCGAAACTGGGGAGGATCGGTGTGGTTCACAATCCGTCGAGATACGCCAGCATGCCGCTTGGCGTTGTCATCCGGAAATCGCCGGGCGCGACCCGTTGGGCGGCCTGGGCCTGGAAGGCCGTGGCCGTGCTGCCTGGCGCCGGCCCGGCCGATTGGCGTGTGCTGCGCTCGGAAGGCGACGTGACCGAATTCCATGCCGCAACGCCCACGCTCGAGTTGCACGGCGCCGACACCGATGCCTATGTGCACGGCCTCGCGGCGCAGGTGCCGTGCGTCTATGTCGTGCTGCGCGCCAACCCCTCGACCCAAGGCCCCCCCTTCGAGGTGCTTCTGGTCACCGCCTCCCCCTATGAGGCGCAGGATTACTGCGACAGCGGCGAAGAGATCGTCGAAAAGGTCGCCATGCCCGAAGGGCTGCTGGCCTGGGTCAGCGACTTCGTCGATGCGCATCACGTTGAGGAAGAATTCAAGAAGCGCCGCCGCGACCGCGTCGATATCGATGTCGTCGAAGATGGCGTGGGCGATCCGCGCATCCACCAGATGCGCGACGTGTTCCGCTCTCCGGCACTCCAGCGCAAGGGGCGGATGCAATGAGCAGGGGTGATTTCTGGTCGCGCCGCAAGGCACAGGTTCAGGCCGAGCAGGAGGCCGAGGCCCGCGCCGCGCTGGCCGCCGAAGAGGCCGCCCGCGAACAGGAGCTTGCCGAAAAGCCCGATGCCGAGATCCTCGAGGAGCTGGGCCTGCCCGATCCCGACACGCTCGAGCCGGGCGCCGATTTCCGCGCCTTCATGCAAAAGGCCGTGCCCGACCGGATCCGCCGCCGGGCGCTGCGCCGGCTTTGGGTGTCCAACCCGGCGCTGGCCAATCTGGATGGTCTGATCGACTATGGCGAGGATTTCACCGACAGCGCCACCGTGCTCGAGACACTTCAAACCGCCTACCAGGTGGGCAAGGGCATGATGGCCCATGTCGAGGAACTGGCCCGCCAGGCGGATGAGAAAACCGCCGCCGCCGCCGCCGCCAAAAGCGACGACAGCGACCAGGCGACCGACGACACGACCCCCTCGGACAGCGCACAGGCGCAAGGTGAACAGGCCCAGACCGAACAGGTCCAGGCCACGCCCGATGAGGACGCCGCCCACCAGCACGCCGACGCCTATGCCTGGCATGACGACACCACCCAGCCTGCCGCGCCGCCGCGCCGCCGGCTGCGCTTTTCCTTCGATGACCGGGCATCCGCCGGCCAGGGCCTTGACATGACGGGAGCACCATAGTGACGGAGCAAGCAGCAGTGAGCCACACCATCCTCGAAGAAGACCGGCTGCGCGCCGATCTTTACGACTATCTCGGTGTGCTTCTGGCGGGCCCGCCCAATCAGGGCCTCCTGGATCAGACGGCGCGCCTGTCGGGTGACGACACCGATCTCGGCACCGCCATCGCCGCGCTGTCGCGCATCGCGCGCCACACGCAGGAACCCGCTGTCGAACGCGAGTTCAACGCGCTGTTCATCGGTCTCGGGCGGGGCGAGCTTCTGCCCTATGCCAGCTATTACCTGACCGGGTTCCTCAACGAAAAACCGCTGGCGGCGCTGCGCCGCGACATGGCCGCGCGCGGCATGACCCGCGCCCCCAATGTCTACGAGCCCGAGGACAACATCGCCTCCCTGATGGAGATGATGGCCGGGCTGATTACCGGACGGTTCGGCAAGCCCGCGTCGCTGGCCGATCAGAAGACGTTCTACAACAAGCATATCGGCCCCTGGGCCGGGCATTTCTTCACGGATTTGGAGGCTGCCAAGAACTCGGTTCTCTATGCCTCGGTCGGCGCTGTCGGCCGGGTCTTCATGGAGATCGAGGCCGAAGGCTTCCGAATGAGCGCGGAGTGATCCGCATGACCCGGCGGGCAACCGCCACCACCAACGAGAGGAGGACTCTCATGTCGAAGAAAACCGAGGATGGCGCCAGCCGTCGCGATTTTCTCAAACTGGCCGCCACCGGCGCGCCCGCTGTTGCGGTCGTGACGGCAGTGACCGGTGGGCAGGCCGAAGCGGCCGAGCCCGATCTTGCATCCAGCCGGATTCAAGACACCGCGCATACGCGCGCCTACCTCGACTCTGCCCGGTTCTGAACCGGACAAGGTCACTTTGCCATGCCGGCGACCGGTTGCGTGACGCCCGACTGTCCGGTGATCAACCTTAGTACCCAGCAAGCCCATTCGGGCGCGCCCGGGAGGAGATGAAAACATGCTTAGGAAAAAGACCAACGGGGTTGCGCGACGCCCCCAGCGGACAAGTATCCTGTCTGAGGTCGCCGGGAAATCCGTCGACCGCCGCGCGTTCCTGCGCGGCAGCGGTCTGGCCATCGGTGGCCTTGCCGCGATCGGTGCCATGGGTGGCACCGTCACCAAGGCCAGCGCCGCCACCGCGGCGCAAGGCGCGGTCCAGACCCTCAAGTCGGTCTGTACCCATTGTTCGGTCGGCTGCACGGTCATCGCCGAAGTGCAGAACGGCGTCTGGACGGGTCAGGAACCCGGCTGGGACAGCCCGTTCAACCTCGGCGCCCATTGCGCCAAGGGCGCATCGGTCCGTGAGCACGCCCATGGCGAGCGTCGTCTCAAGTACCCGATGAAAAAAGAGAACGGCGAGTGGAAGCGCATCAGCTGGGAACAGGCGATCAACGAGATCGGCGACGGCATGATGCAGATCCGCGAAGAAAGCGGCCCCGACAGCGTCTACTGGCTGGGCTCGGCCAAGCACAACAACGAACAGGCCTACCTGTTCCGCAAGTTCGCCGCCTATTGGGGCACGAACAACGTGGATCACCAGGCCCGGATCTGTCACTCGACCACGGTTGCGGGTGTTGCGAACACATGGGGCTACGGCGCCATGACCAACTCGTACAACGACATCCACAATTCCCAGGCGATCTTCATCATCGGCGGCAACCCTGCCGAGGCGCACCCCGTCTCGCTGCTGCACGTTCTGAAGGCCAAGGAACAGAACAACGCGCCCCTCATCGTCTGCGACCCGCGCTTCACGCGCACGGCCGCGCATGCCGATGAATATGTCCGGTTCCGTCCGGGCTCGGACGTGGCCCTGGTCTGGGGCATCCTGTGGCACATCTTCGAGAACGGCTGGGAAGACAAGGAATTCATCCGCACCCGCGTTTGGGGGATGGACCAGATCAAGGAAGAAGTCGCCAAGTGGACCCCCGAAGAGGTCGAGCGCGTCACCGGTGCCCCCGGCAGCCAGCTCGAGCGCGTCGCGCGGACCCTGGCCAACAACCGTCCCGGCACCGTGATCTGGTGCATGGGCGGCACGCAGCACACCAACGGCAACAACAACACCCGCGCCTACTGCATCCTGCAGCTTGCACTTGGCAACATGGGTGTGTCGGGTGGCGGCACCAACATCTTCCGCGGCCATGACAACGTGCAGGGCGCCACGGACCTTGGTGTTCTGTCGCACACGCTGCCGGGCTATTACGGTCTGGCCGCAGGCTCGTGGGCACATTGGGCCCGCGTCTGGGGCGAGGATTCCGAATGGCTGGCTGGCCGCTTCGACAAGATCACCGGCAAGGACGGCAAGGAAAAATCCCTGCAGAACCTGTCGGGTATCCCGGTCAGCCGCTGGATCGACGGCGTGCTCGAAGACACCGAGAACATGGACCAGCCCAACAAGGTCCGTGCGATGGTGCTCTGGGGCCACGCGCCCAACTCGCAGACCCGTATGACCGAGATGAAGACGGCGATGGAAAAGCTCGACATGCTTGTCGTGGTCGATCCGTTCCCGACCGTTTCGGCCGTGCTGCATGACCGGACCGATGGCTGCTACCTGCTGCCGGCCACCACGCAGTTCGAAACCTACGGCTCGGTGACGGCGTCCAACCGCTCGATCCAGTGGCGTGAAAAGGTCATCGATCCGCTGTTCGAATCGAAGACCGACCACGAGATCATCGGTCTCTTCGCCAAGAAGTTCGGCTTCCATGACCGGATGTTCCGCAACATCCAGCTCGAAGCGGATGGCATCACGCCGAATATCGAGGACACCACCCGCGAGTTCAACCGCGGCATGTGGACCGTCGGCTATACCGGCCAGTCGCCCGAGCGCATCAAGCTGCACATGGCCAACCAGCACACGTTCGACCGGACGACGCTGAAGGCCCTGGGCGGCCCTGCCGACGGGGACTATTACGGGATGCCCTGGCCCTGCTGGGGAACACCCGAAATGCGTCACCCGGGTACGCCGAACCTCTATGACATGTCCAAGTCGGTGGCCGATGGCGGCCTGACCTTCCGCGCCCGTTTCGGCGTGGAGCGGGATGGCGAGAACCTGCTGGCCGAAGGCGTCTACTCGAAGGATTCGGAAATCCAGGACGGATATCCCGAATTCACCATGCAGATGCTGATGGATCTGGGTTGGGACGGTGACCTCACGGCAGACGAACGCGCCGTGATCGAACAGGTCGCAGGCAGCGCCGACAAGGTGCCCGGCGTCAACTGGAAGACCGACCTGTCGGGCGGGATCCAGCGGGTTGCCATCGCACATGGCTGTGCGCCCTTCGGCAACGCCAAGGCCCGGACCGTGGTCTGGACCTTCCCCGATCCGGTGCCGCTGCACCGCGAGCCGCTCTATACGAACCGGCGCGATCTGGTGGCGGATTACCCGACCTACGAAGACCGGCACGCTTACCGCCTGCCCACCCTCTATGCGTCGATCCAGAAGAACGACTTCTCCAAGGATTTCCCGATCATCCTGACATCGGGTCGCCTTGTGGAATACGAGGGCGGTGGCGACGAGACACGGTCGAACCCGTGGCTTGCCGAACTTCAGCAGGACATGTTCGTCGAAGTGAACCCCAGGGATGCCAACAACCTTGGTGTGCGTGACGGTGAACAGGTCTGGGTGGAAGGCCCCGAAGGCGGCAAGGTCAAGGTCATGGCCATGGTCACCGAACGGGTCGGCGAAGGCGTCGCCTTCATGCCCTTCCACTTCGGCGGTCATTTCCAGGGCGAGGACCAGCGGTCGAAATATCCGGACGGGGCAGACCCCTATGTGCTGGGTGAATCGACCAACACGGCCCAGACCTATGGCTATGACTCCGTGACCCAGATGCAGGAGACCAAAGCGACTCTCTGCAAGATCATGCCAGCGTAAGGAGACAAGAGAATGGCAAGAGCAAAATTTCTCTGCGACGCCGAGCGCTGCATCGAATGCAACGCTTGCGTCACCGCCTGCAAGAACGAGCACGAGGTGCCCTGGGGGATCAACCGGCGCCGGGTCGTGACCATCGAGGATGGCAAGCCCGGTGAACGGTCGATCTCGGTCGCCTGCATGCATTGCTCGGATGCACCCTGTATGGCGGTCTGCCCCGTGGACTGCTTCTACCAGACGTCCGACGGGGTGGTCCTCCACTCCAAGGATCTGTGCATCGGCTGCGGTTACTGCTTCTACGCGTGCCCGTTCGGCGCGCCGCAGTTCCCGCAGGCAGGCAACTTCGGAAGCCGTGGCAAGATGGACAAATGTACCTTCTGCGCCGGTGGCCCCGAGGAAAACCACAGCCAGGCCGAATTCCAGAAATACGGCCGCAACCGGATCGCCGAGGGCAAACTGCCCATCTGCGCCGAGATGTGCTCCACCAAGGCCCTGCTGGCGGGGGATGGCGATGTCGTCGCCAATATCTACCGCGAGCGCGTGGTCGCCCGGGGCTTCGGCTCGGGCGCCTGGGGCTGGGGAACCGCCTACGAGCAGAAGGGCGGCTGATCCCTTCGGGACCAACGGATGCGCGGATGCCGCGCATCCACTGCCAAACGGACACGGTCGGGCCGCCGCATCAGGCGGCCCGATCCGACCATGGTTTCATTTGATACAGGACAGATCGCATGACCCGGCTTCTGTACACGCTCTTCTTGTCTTTGCTGCTGGCCGCGCCGGTGTCCTCGGTGACCGCGCAACAGGCCCCCGAGACACCCCAGATCGACCGCTCCGCCACGGGCGGTGCGCCCACGCTCGAAGATATCCTGGCCCGCCAGCGCGGCGAGGCCGTGGACAACAGCTGGCGCCGCAACGCAGATGACGGCAGCGCCGACACCGCCCCCGGCGCCGGCCCCCTGGGCACGCTTGGCGGCATGTCGGATGCCGAGGTCTGGCGCGACCTGCGCTTCAACGAGGCCGATATCAAGGTCTCGGCCGGCGGCCCCGTCGCCAAGGTCCTCGTGCAGGACAGCGGCATGGCCTGGCTGCAATTCCGTCAAGGCCCGCTGATCACCTATGGCGGGCTGGCCCTGCTGGGCACGCTCGGGCTGCTGGTGATCTTCTACCTGATCCGCGGCAAGATCCGCATCGACGGCAAGAGATCCGGCCGCACCGTGACCCGGTTCGCCTTCATCGAACGCTTTGCGCATTGGCTGATGGCCGGCTCCTTCATCGTGCTCGGCATCACCGGTCTGCTCACGCTGATGGGCCGCAAGTTCATCATTCCCACCTTCGGCCACGAGGCGTTCTCGACCATCGCGATCGCGTCGAAATGGGTGCACAACAACATTTCCTGGGCCTTCATGCTGGGGCTGGCCATGGCCTTCGTGCTGTGGGTCATGCACAACATCCCCAACAAGACCGACCTGAAATGGCTGGCCGTGGGCGGCGGGATCTTCACCAAGGGCGTGCACCCGCCCGCGCGCAAGTTCAATGCGGGCCAGAAGATGATCTTCTGGTCGGTCATCGTGCTCGGCGCGTCGATCTCGGCCTCGGGCCTGTCGCTGCTTTTCCCGTTCGAGCTGCCGATGTTCGCCAAGACCTTCGGCATCCTCAACGATACCGGCCTGCCGCAAATGGTGGGTCTGGGCGTGCTGCCCACCGACCTGCCGCCGCATCAGGAGATGCAGCTGGCCCAGGCCTGGCATGCGATCGTCAGCTTCGTGCTGATGGCGATTATCCTGGCGCATATCTATATCGGCTCGGTCGGCATGGAAGGCGCGTTCGATGCCATGGGCTCGGGCGAGGTCGAAGAGCAATGGGCGCGGGAACACCACGGCCTGTGGCTCGAAGAGCTGCAGCAGAAAGGCCAGGCGCCCGCGCCGGGCAAGGCGCCCACCCCTGCGGAATAAGGGATGCGCGCGCTGGTCTCAGGCCTGCTGATCTCTGTGCTGGCGGCCCTCCCGGCCGCCAGTCAGGACTTTACCACGCTCAAGGGCCATGGCGGCCCGATCATGGGGGTGCAGGTCGATCCCGCGTCGGGCCGGTTGATCTCGGCCAGCTTCGACAATTCCGTGGGGCTCTGGCAGGGGCGTGATCCGCGCTGGCTCGAAGCGCATGACGCCGCCGTCAACTCGGTGATCTTCCTGTCGCCTGACCGGGCGGCGTCGGGTGGCGATGATTTCAACGTGATCCTCTGGGACCTGGACGCCGGCACGGCCCGCCGCTTGACCGGGCATCAGGGCAAGGTGGCCGGGCTGGCCGTGTCGCCCGATGGTGCGCTGCTGGCCTCGGCCAGCTGGGACGGCTCCATCGGGCTCTGGCCGCTTGTCGCGCCTGACGGCGCGCCGCGCTTCTTGCAGGGCCACGGCTCGGGGGTGAATGCCGTGGCCTTCGGCGCGGACGGCGCGCGGCTGTTCTCGGCATCGGCAGACGGGACGGTCCGTGTCTGGGACCTCGCCTCGGGCGAGGACCGCGTGCTGGTCGATCAGGGCTTCGGCGTGAACCGCCTGGTCCTGGGCCCGGACGAGGCCTGGCTGGCTTACGGCGCGGTCGATGGGGTCACACGGGTGATCGACCCGGTCAGCGGCGCGCAACTGTACGATTTCTCGCTCGAGCGGCGGCCGATCCTGGCGATGGCGCATAACGCGGCGACGGATCGGTTGGCGGTGGGCGACGGGCATGGCTACATCATGATGATCGACACGGATGCCTGGCGCATCACCCGCGATTTCCGCGCCATGCAGCGCGGCCCCGTCTGGGCGCTGGATTTCTCCGCCGATGGCGCGTCGATCCTGGCGGGCGGGCTTGACGACGTGGTCTATTCCTGGCCCGTGGCCCTGCTGGATGAATTCGACCCCGCCGGTGGGGCTCAGCGGCAAAGCTTCCTGCGCGATCCCGAAACCATGCCCAATGGCGAACGGCAATTCATGCGCAAATGCTCGATCTGCCACGCGCTGACCCCGCCGCCCTCGCGCAAGGCGGGGCCGACACTCTATGATCTGTTTGGCCGCAAGGCCGGGGCGATCGCCGATTACCCCTATTCCGACATCCTCGCCACATCGGACATCATCTGGTCCGACGACACCATAGATGCCCTGTTCGACATGGGCCCCGACCACTACATACCAGGGTCCCGGATGCCGATGCAGGTGATCCGGGCCGAAACAGACCGGCAGGACCTGATCGCCTTCCTGCGCAAGGCGACGGCGCCTGGTCCGGCCCCAGACAAGGAGAACTGAGATGAAAGCGATGTATGCGGCCTTCGCGGCCACCGTGGTGATCTCGATCGCCGGCTACTACATTCTTGGCGAGATGGGCCTGTCCAGCGGGCAGGTCTTCTCGAGCGAGTCCGTCCGGCTCGATTCCGCGTCGGAATGACGGTCGCCGGCGTGCAGACAAGCGGCGCCACCCGGCCCGATGACGACTACGGCGAAAACCTCGAGGTCGCCTCGATCCTCGTGATCGATGACGAGCCGGGGATGCGCAACTTCCTGACCAAGGTGCTGACGCCGCGCTGCAAGCGCGTCGAACAGGCGCGCTCGGCCCGCGAGGCGTCGGATATGCTGGACCAGGCGCATTTCGACCTGATCATCCTCGACAACATCATGCCCGACACCGCCGGGCTCGACTGGCTGGATGAACAGCGCCGCGTCGGCCTTTTCGCCGATGCGATCCTGATCACCGCCTATGCCGATCTCGATACCGCCATCCGCGCCCTGCGCGCCGGGGTGGCGGATTTCGTGCTCAAGCCGTTCCGCGCCAACCAGATCCTCAACGCCGTGGCGCGCGCGCTCGACCGCAAGTACCTGCGCCGCGAGAATTACCTTCTGAAACACGAGCTGTCCGAAGGCGGCACCAGCGCGCGGGGGCGGCTTCTGGGCCAGTCCCGCGCCGTGCAGGACGTGCGCGACATGCTGGCCAAGGTGGCGCCGCAGCGCACCACGGTGCTTTTCACCGGGGCCAGCGGCACCGGCAAGGAAGTGGCCGCGCGCACCCTGCATGGCCTGTCCGACCGCGCCGAGGCGCCCTTCGTCGCCGTCAACTGCGCCGCCATCTCGCCCGACAAGATCTCGGAAGAGCTGTTCGGCGTCATCCAGAACGGCCAACCCCTCAAGGAGGGGCTGTTCCTGCATGCCGATGGCGGCACGCTGTTCCTGGACGAGGTGGCGCAACTGCCCGCCCAGGCCCAGGCCACCCTGTTGCGCGTGCTGGAAGATCAGCGCATCCGCCCCGCCGGCGCCGAACGCGAAATCCCGCTGAACCTGCGCTTTCTCTTCGCGACCAATGCCGATCTCGATGCGGCGGTGGCCGAGGGCCGGTTCCGCGCCGATCTCTATCACCGGATCAACGTGTTCCGCATCGAGATGCCGCCGCTGCGCGAACGCACCGAGGATATCGTCGAGCTTGCCGCCTATTTCATGAGCGAGTTCTCGCGTTCGCTCAGCCTGCCCGCGCTCGAGATGAACGACGCGGTCCTGCTCAAGCTCAGCCGCTACGACTGGCCCGGCAATGTGCGCGAGCTGCGCAACCTGATCGAACGCTCGGTGATCCTGGGCGCGTTCCCGGCGGAATTTTCCGGCGAGGGCCGGATCACCGGCGCCGAGGCGATCGAGACGCTGGAGCTGGTCGAACAGCGTCATATCCTGAATGTGCTGGATGCCTGCGACGGCAACCGCGCCGAAGCCGCCCGCCGCCTGGGCGTGTCGCGCAAGACGATCGACCGCAAATGCGCCAGCTGGGGGGTCTAGTGTCGCGGCTTGGGTCATTCAATGGACGCGCCTTTGGCGCGACAGGCTGTGCGCGCCGGGGGCGCGCGGCTGCGGGGGCCAGCCCCCGCCGTTGAAATCCATGGGATTTCAACTTGCCCCCGGGATATTTCTGGCCAGAAGAAACCCCGTGTTCTAGGCTCCGGCGCGACGCACCCCCAGACAGGAGCCGCCCCGATGTCCGACCGCAAGCAGGCACAGCCCACCACCCTCGCTGATGATGATATCCACCGGATCACCCGGTTCGATTTCGAACCGGGGGCCGAGACCGGCTGGCATGTGCATGGTTTCGATTACGTCATCGTGGCGCTCAGCGCCTGCGAGATGCGCCTCGAGATGCCGGATGGCAGCGTCAACGAGGTCAGCCTGCCGCCGGGCCGCACCTATCACCGGCCCGTCGGCGTGGAGCATAACGTGATCAATGGCGGCACCGCGCCCATGGCCTTTGTCGAGCTGGAGTTCAAGCAGGGGCTTGACCTTGCCACGCTCGACAAGGGCTGAGGGTGGCAGGCTCAGGCGCGCGACAGCACGCTCGAGGGGCGCGCCTTGTAAAGGGCCGCGGTCAGCGCCGCGGCCAGCCCGGCCTTGATCAGGTCGCCGGGGATGAACGGCGCCATCGACAGCGTGGCCTGGGTCACGCTCAGTTCGAGCATCGCCACCATGCCGAGGATGCCGGGGATATACAGCACCAGGATCCCGCCGATCACCGCCGCGATGATCGCGGCGGGAAAGACCGGTGCGCCGCGCATCCGTTCCATGATCCAGCCGGTGACGAAAGCGGCGATCGGAAAGCCGATCAGAAAGCCCACGGTCGGCCCGGCAAAGACACCCAGCCCGCCGCGCCCGCCTGCCAGAAGCGGCAGGCCAAGCGCCACCAGCCCCAGGAAGAGCAGCACCGCCAGCGCCCCGCGCCGCGCCCCCAGGACCGTGCCGCACAGCATGATCCCCATGCCCTGCGCCGTGATCGGGATGCCCGAGGCCAGCGTGAATTTCGGCACCAGCCCCAGCACCGCGATCAGCGCGGCGAAAAGGGCGATGAGAGTGAACTGTCGTTCCATGCGTCCTGTTCCCTTCCTTGTCTGTCCTGTTCAGTCCATATCAAATCCGCCGCGCGCGCGCAGCGCCTCGGCGACATGTTCGGCATCATCCACCGCCACCAGCGTGATCGGCAGCGCCACCTGCCAGCCCGGGCGGCGCGGGCTGCGCGCGCGCCAGGCGTCGATCAGCAGCCGGGCCTTGTCCAGCATCACCGGGATGAAGCGCACCACCAGCACGATGGCAAAGCCGAGCGGCGCCGTTCTGACCCCCAGCCGTTTCAGCGGCGACAGGCCCCACATCACCACCTCGACCAGATCGTCGAAGCGGCTGGTCATCGTGACCAGGTTGGCCAGCGCCACCGCCGCGATCAGCCTTAGCGCGATGACCGTACCCAGCTGCAGGTCGCCGGTCAGCCCATGCCAGAGCAGCACCAGCGCCACGAAGAACCACACCGGCTTGAGCAGGCCCAGCCCCGCCCGCGCGAAGCGCATCCCCGGCACAAGGTAAAGCCCCGCCACCGCCGCACTGGCCAGCGCCATCGCCGCGATGCTGTCCATAACGAACAGCGCGACCGTCGCGGCACAAAGTGCCGCCAGCTTGGCCCCGGCGCGCATCCGGTGATAGGGGGTACGTATCTCAGAGGTCAGCGTCAGCATCGCCAAGCGCCTCCATCGCCTGCAGATAGGCCGCCAGCGTCGCCTCGGCCGGACCATCGGCGGCAATGGCGCCCCCCTCCAGCCAGATCGCCCGATCATAGCCCGAAAGTGCCGCGATGTCGTGCGAGACATGGATCACCTGCGCCGGCACCGCATCCAGGTAGCGCCGCAGCGCCCGCGTCGTCGGCAGGTCCAGCCCGGCAAACGGCTCGTCCAGCACGATGACGCGCGGCGCCATCGCCAGCACCGACATCAGGCAAACGAGGTGCCGCTGGCCTTGCGACAGGGCCGCCACCGGGCGCTCGGCCCAATCGGCGCGCCCGAACCGGGCCAGCATCGTATGCGCCTCGGCGCGCGCGGCGGTCTTGTCATGGCCCAGCTGGCGCAGGCCGAAGGCCAGTTCTTCCTCGACGGTGGGAAAGATGATCTGGTGATCGGGGTTCTGGAACAGGATGCCGACGGTGCGGATCGCGGCCTTGCGATCACGGGCGACATCGACCCCCGCCACCGTGACCTGTCCGGCCTCGGGCGCGATCAGCCCCGCGATCAGCCGCGACAGCGTGGTCTTGCCCGACCCGTTGCGCCCGACGATGCCGATGCGGCGCTCGGACAGCGTCAGGCTCAGGTCGCGCAGCACGCTGCGGTCCCCGAAGCCGTGGGTCACCCCGGTCAGGCGCACCGGCCCGATTGCTGTGCTGTCTGGCGTCATCCCGTTGTCTCGCGCCTCGAACGCTGCTGAGCCGGTAGCATATCGCGCCCGCCGCTGACTTGCCAGTGCAAAGACCGGGGCGGTGCTTGACTGGCGTCAATTCCCGTCGGCTGGCCTTGTGGCAGGCTCGGGGGCAAGGCCGGTGCGCCGGCAGGCCAGCAAAAGGAGGCAGCACGCCCCCGCATGAGCGATACCCCCGATCCCGCCGGGCCCCCATCCGGCCCCGAACCGCTTGCGCCCGAGCAGCTCTGCACCCCGGTCACGGCGGCGAATTTCGATTTTGCCACCACCGCCGATCTGGTCGGCGCCGCTGCCGCTGGCGCTGCGCCCTCTGCCGGCTGGCTGGGGCAGGACCGCGCGGTGGATGCGATCCGCATGGCCGCCGAAATCCGGCACGGCGATTTCAACGCTTTCGTCCTCGGCAGGCCGGGCAGCGGGCGACACCGGATCGTGCGCGCCATTCTGGCGCAGGCCGCAGCCCGGCGCGACCGGCCAAGCGACTGGGTCTACGTGAACAATTTCGACGCGCCGGGCAGGCCGCGCGCGATCGAGCTTCCCGCCGGTCAGGCCAGCCGCTTCTGCAAGGCGATGGAGCACCTGATCGACGAGCTGGCCAATGACATCCCGGCGATCTTCGAGTCCGAGGATTACCAGACCCGCCGCAACGCCATCGAACAGGAATTCGCCGATCTGCACGAGGCCGAGATGTCGCAGCTCTTCGAGCGCGCCCGCGACCGGGGGGTGGCGATCCTGCGCACGCCGATGGGCTTCACCGTCGCCGGGCTGCACGACGGCGAGGTGCTGACGCCCGACCGCTACGAGGCGCTGTCCGAAGACGCGCAGGCCCGCATCGATGCCGCCGTCGATCAGACCCAGGGTGAGCTGGCCCAGGTGCTCAAGGCCGCCCCCGCCCGCGAGAAACGCCACCGCGCCCGCGTCGAGACGCTCAATGTCGAGATGGCCACCGCCGGGGTCGATGCCGCCATCGCCGACGTGGCCGACGGCTTTGCCGGACACGCCCCGCTGCGCGCCCATCTCGACCGGGTGCGCAGCGACCTGATCGAGAATGCGCAGCTCTTCCTGATCCGCGACGAGCAGATGCAGGGCGGCCCCTTTCCCGGTCCCACCAGCAAGCATTACGCCCGCCCCCAGTTCCAGCGCTATGCCGTCAACGTGATGGTCGCCCATGACGGCGCGGGGCAGGGCGCGGCCGATCCCGGCCATGGCGCCCCGGTGATCGAGGAAACGCTGCCCACCCTGGGCAATCTCATCGGGCGCATCGAATATGCCTCCGAGATGGGCGCGCTGGTCACCAATTTCACCATGATCAAGCCCGGCGCACTGCACCGCGCCAATGGCGGGTTCCTGGTGCTCGATGCGCTGCATGTCCTGCAGGAACCCTTCGCCTGGGATGCGCTCAAGCGCTGCCTGCGCACCGGCGAGATCTCGATCTATTCGCCCGCCGAACGGCTCAGCCTGATGTCCACCGTGTCGCTCGATCCCGATCCGATCCCGCTCGGGATCCGCGTGGTGCTGGTGGGCGAGCGGCTGCATTACTACCTGCTGGCCGCACTCGATCCGGATTTCGCGCATCTGTTCAAGCTGCAGGCCGATCTCGATGATCACCTGCCGGCCGATGCGGACCACCGGCAGGGCTATGCCCGGATGCTGGGCCGGATCGCGCAGGAGGCGGGCATTCGCCCGCTCGATTCCGGCGCCGTGGCCGCCACCTTGCGTGAAAGCACCCGGCTGGCGGGCGATGCGGCGCGGCTCACGCTGGATATCGACACCCTGTCGGACATCCTGCGGGAGGCCGATCACTGGGCCGATCACTGGGCCGATCAGGGGGCCAAGGCCGCAGACCACACCGCCATCACCGCCGCCCATATCGACCGCGCCATCGCCGAACGCGACCGCCGCGCCAGCCGCCTGCGCGATCTCTCGCACGATGCGATCACCCGCCACACGGTGTTGATCGACACCGACGGCGCGCGCATCGGTCAGGTCAACGCGCTCTCGGTGCTGCAGGTCGGCGGCGCCGCCTTCGGGCAGCCCACCCGCCTGACCGCGCGCACCCGGATGGGCAGCGGCAAGCTGGTGGATATCGAACGCGAGACCCGGCTCGGCGGCCCGCTCCACTCCAAGGGGGTGCTGATCCTGCAGGGCTATCTTGCCAGCACCTATGCCACCGATGCGCCGATGTCGCTCTGGGCCAGCCTGGTGTTCGAGCAAAGCTATGGCGGCGTCGATGGCGACAGCGCCTCGGCCGCCGAGTTGCTGGCGCTGCTCTCGTCCCTGGCCGAGGCGCCGATTGACCAATCCTTCGCGATCACCGGCTCGGTCAACCAGTTCGGCGACATCCAGGCCATCGGCGGGGTCAATGAAAAGATCGAAGGCTTCTTCGACATCTGCGCCGCCCGTGGCCTCACGGGGCGGCAGGGCGTGCTGATCCCCTCTGCCAATGTCAAGCATCTCGCCTTGCGGGGCCGGGTGATCGACGCGGTCCGCCAGGGCCGTTTCCGCATCCTGCCGCTGACCACCATCGCCGACGCCGTCGCCGTGCTCATGGGGGCCGAGGCCGGCGCGCGTGACGCGGGTGGCGCCTGGCCCGATGGCAGCCTCAATGCGCGGGTCGAGGCCCGGTTGCGCAGCTTCGCCGATGCACGCCGCTCTTATGTCAAGGCGGCCATGGACGAGGCCGGGGGCAAATCATGACACCCGGCCCCCACCGTGCCCGGGTGATCCTCGGGGCGACCTGTTCGGTGGATGCGATGGGCAGCCTGCGGATCGCCGTGCAGATCGCCCGCCATCGGGGCGCCGAGCTGCATGGCCTTCTGGTCACCGACGAGGCGATCCTCGCGGCGGCGTCGGGTCCGCGCGCCCGTGCCGTGGCCTTCTTCGGCGGCCAGGTCGCCCCGATCACCGCCGAAGGGATGCTGGCCGCGTTCCGTGCCGATGCGCGCCGCTTTCAGGCGGGCTTGTTGCAGGCGGCGCAAGCGGCCAGCCTTCACGCCGCTTTCGGCCAGGCGCGGGGCCGGCTGGTCCCCGCGCTCGAACAACGGGCCGGGGCGGGCGATCTGCTGGTCTACGGATTTGCGCGGCCCGAAGGCGGCGCCGATTGCGTGGTGCTTTTGTCAGATGGGACGGCCCCCGCCGCCGATCTGGTGTCGCTTGCCGCACGGCTTGCCGCCGATTTGCGCAAGCCGCTTGTCGTCCTTGCCCCGCCAGGGCATCGGGCGTCCCTGCAATCGGCCCTGTCGCCGCATGACCCGGTGATCGTCGGCGTCGCGGACGCCCGGGCGCTTCTGGCCCAGCTTGAACGCCGCCGCCCCGCCGCCGTGATCGCCGCCGCCCCCCGCGCGGCCCTGCCGCCGGTTGGCCGCTTGCTCGATGCCGCGCGCTGCCCGGTGATCTGTCCCGTCGATGCGGTCTTTGCGCCACCGCTCCCCCCGGAAAGGACGGGCGACGCGCCCACCTGACCGCCGCCCGCTCAGCCCGCCAGCGCCTGCACCGCCACGGCACCGCCATAGATCAGCAGGACCGCCGTGCTTTCCACCCCGATCCGTCCCGGCCCGTCCTGTTCGCGCACGATCAGCCCGATCAACAGGATGCTGGTCATGACCAGCCCGACCGCGATCCAGAACAGATCGGCCCGCGTGACCGCGTGATAGATCGATCCGTCCCGATACGCGGCATCCGCCGCCGTCAGGAACAGCACATCGAAGGTGTTGCCGCCGATGATGCCGCCGACCGCCAGTTGCACCGCGCCGCGCCGCACGGCGGCCAGCGTCGTGATCAGCTCGGGCAGGGACGTGGCCACCGCCGTCATCAGCGCCCCGACCACCGTGGCCGAAATCTCCAGCCGGACCGACAATTGCCCGCCGATCTTGGAAATCGTCCACCCCGCCAGCCCCAGCACACAGGCCAGTACCGCAAAGCCGGCCAGAAGCGGGATCAGGGCGCGCGATCGGTCCTCCGCCTCGTCGGGGCGGTCCTCGCGGGTATGCAGCGTCTGCACCGGATGCCACATCGGCGCCGCGCGCACCCCGGCCCCGATCCGAAGCCCGGCCACATAGATCATCGGCAGCACGAACGAGACCGGGTGCAGCCCCAGAACCGCCACATCCGGCAGCGTGAACGCCGCCAGCGGGATTCCCAGCATCAGCGTCAGCAGGCTTGCCTGGTACAGGTTGGCCAGGTCCGCCGAGGCATGCTCCAGGTTGGCCTTGCGATAGACCACATCCGCCAGCGCCAGGAATGCCGTCTGTGCCGCGATCCCGCCCACGGCGTTCGAGAACGCCAGCGACGCCTGACCGTCCAGTGCGGCTGTGACCGACACCACCGTGCCCGACAGCGAGGTGGCCATCCCCAGCAGGACCGCTCCGGCGATCGCCTCGCCGATGCCGGTCTTGTCGGCCAGCTGGTCGGCCCGGTCGGTCAGCTGCACGCCGATCACGGCGATCACCCCGGCGGCGGCCAGGAAGCCGAGGATCAGGGCGGGCAGGGGCATCGCGTCGAACCACATGACCCCTTTGTGACGGTCACGTCGGGGGCTGGCAATGCCCGCGCGCAATCACGCCTCCTGCGGGGGGATTTTCGCGCGTTGTGTACGGAATGGACACAAATCCGGATATCGCGGCCCGGTTCCGTCCCAAAGCCGCGTAGGTTTCGTACGGATCGTACACAACAATGCGGGCTCTGGGCTTCCCTGTGGCGGGATTTTGCGGCATCACTCGGGCATGACACCGAATGACCTTGTCCTGACCCCGATGGGCCTGCGGTTCCAGGGCCGCCGCTACCCCTGCTCGATTGGCTCGGGTGGGCTAAGTGCTTGTAAACGCGAAGGAGATGGCGCCACGCCGATTGGCACCCACCGGATCGTGGGCCTGCTTTACCGCCCCGATCGCATGGCGCGCCCCGCCGATTGGGCGGTGCCGATCCGCCCCTCGGACCTGTGGTGCGACGATCCTGCCCATGAGGATTACAACCTCATGATTCAAAAGCCTTTTTCTCATTCGCACGAGGTTCTGCACCGGGCCGATCCGCTTTATGATCTGGTCTTGATCACCGATTGGAACTGGCCTTACGCCGAACGCGGCCGCGGGTCCTGCATCTTTTTGCACCAATGGCGCAGACCGCATTATCCCACCGCCGGATGCATTGCCTTCCGGCGTGATCATCTTATTGAAATTGCATCGAAAATTCGATACGAGTCGCGGCTGATCGTGCGCCCTCAGCAGTAATCCCGCGCCCCGAAAATGGCGCTCCCGACCCTTACATGGGTCGCGCCAAGCGCAATCGCTTCCTCGAAATCGCCGCTCATTCCCATCGAAAGCCCTTGCAAACCGTTCCGCTCGGCGATCTTGGCCAGAAGCGCGAAATGCAGGCTTGGTTCTTCATCGACCGGCGGGATGCACATCAATCCCCGCACCGGAAGGTCCATCCCCTTGCAATCATTGATGAATTTGTCAGCGTCCGCCGGCAGGACACCGGCTTTCTGGTCTTCCTCGCCGGTATTGACCTGCAGGAAGATATCCGGGCAATGCCCCTCTTCCTGGGCGATCCGGGCGATCGTGGTGGCCAGCTTGGGCCGATCCACCGAATGGATGGTCTGAAACAGGTCAAACGCCTGACGGGTCTTGTTGGTTTGCAATGGCCCGATCAGGTGCAGGTCAATGCCTTGAAAACGCTCGCGAAATTCGGGCCACTTGCCAGCGGCCTCCTGGACGCGGTTCTCACCGAAACAGCGATGCCCCATCTCCAGCACCGCCTCCACCCGCGCATTCGGCTGGACCTTCGAGACCGCGATCAACGTCACGCTCCCCTCCCCGCGCCCCGCCTCCCGCTCGGCCTTGTGAATACGGGTCTTGATGTCTTCAAGGCTCACCGGCAACTCCTCCAGTCCGTTCCACTGCAGGCCGCATCTTTGCCACAGCCCGATGCAACAGCACAATCCCCGCCGTGAACCGCTGCGGGATTTCAGTAAACTCCTTGCCCCACTGTCTGTCGTTGGATAGTAGGGAAGGGAAACAATGTCGGATCGTGTAATGACCAAATCCCGCATCACCACGCTAGGCTTGGCAATCGGCTGTGCTGTCGCTCTGACCGCATGCGACGCCGTCCGGAACGAGGGGTTCCGCGACGAAGTTCTCAATGTCGAGACCGGTCGTGACTACCAGACGCAGCGGCGCCAGGACGGGTCCTTGCTCGATTTTTTCCGGAGCGACGGCGTGGGCGTCAACGTCAACCGCTTCCTCTGGACGGCGTCACTGGACGTGCTGGATTTCCTGCCGGTGCAAACGGCGGATCCGTTTACGGGCGTTATTTCAACAGGTTACGGCACGCCGCCGGGTGGCGGGCAGGCTTACCGCGCGACGATCCTCATCAGCGATCCCGCGCTCGATGCCCGCTCGCTCAATGTCGCGCTGCAGACCCGCAGGGGTCCGGTCAACGCCGCCACGCAACGTGCCGTCGAAGATGCCATCCTTGCGCGCGCCCGTCAGCTTCGGATCAACGCCGGCAATTTCTGAGGGCCACCGGCGTCCCTTATCGCGTGGGTTTCGCATCATCGCGTGGGTTTCGCATCCATGACATCGGCCACCCATTGCAGTTGCCGGGGCATGCAGATGCGCTGAAGATCGTAATTCTCGACGATATGCGCCCGTGCCGCCATGCCCAGTCTGTCGCGTGTCTCCGGATCGTCCAGCAAGGCACAGACCGCGTCGACCAAGGCGTCCTGATCGAAAAAATCCACCAGCCGGGCGGTCTTGTCATGCGACAGCAATTCGCGCACCGGGGCGGTATCGCTGGCCACGATGGCGGCTTGGCAACTCATGGCTTCCATCAGGCTCCAGCTCAGGACGAATGGGTAGGTCAGGTAGACATGCACCGTGCTGACCTGAAGCAGCGCGGTGAATTTCTGGTGCGGTATGCGGCCAAGGAAATGCACGCGTGACCAATCCTTGTCCGGTATCGCGTGGCGGACCTCGTCGATGAATATCTGCTTCCACGTCTGGCCAGCGGGCGCGCGCGCACCATAGCTGACCTCGTCGCCGCCAACGATCAGAACCCGGGCTTTGGGCCGTTCCGCCAGCAAACGCGGCAAGGCGCGCATGAAAACGTGATAGCCCCGATAAGGCTCGAGGTTGCGGTTGACGAAGGTGATGACTTCGTCCTGCCGCGTCAACGTGCCAAGGCCGTCGATGGCAAGGCGGGCTTTCGGGTCGGGACGCGACTGCGTCGTGTTTATGCCGTCATGCACCACCGTGATCCGGTCGCGGAAGTCGGCGGGAAAGGTATCCGCTTGAAACCGCGTCGGGCTTATCCCGGCATGAGCCATCGGAAAATGCAGGTGATTGTTCAAGTTCTTCAACCGGATACGCAGCGGTCCCAATTCAGGCTCGGGGGCGGCGAATTCGGGATCGAAATCAAGATGGGGATAGCCCGCATGATGATAGAGTTCGCAATAAAGCCCGATCCGGGCATCGGGCCACACATCGCCAAGGAACATCGATTCGCCCCACCCCGGATGCGCGAGAATGAGATCGGGGTTGAACCCCTTGTCCTTCAACTTGCGCGCCGCAAGGTAGCAGGCTTCGCCGCGCGTGACCTTTGTGTCGAGATCCGTAAGCCAGCGGTGCACGGCCTGTGCCTTGCGTTTGGGAAGCGCATAGGGAAGCACGCGCACGCCTTGCCACTCGGCTGGCTCTTTCACGCGGAGCGTCAGGGCAACGCATTGATGCCCCTGCTTGGCCAGAAGGGGCGCAAGATGCTTGTACTGACCGGGAAAGTTCTGGTGGATGAACAGGATTTTCATTGGGATAGACGGCCCGACACTCGTTTTGACCGGTTATAAGCGCTGCCGGATGTGATGCAAAGAGGCGGGATTTTGTGCCTTGCCACTGGACCCGGCGGCGTGTGGGGCCTATCACGCGGAGCAACGCACCGGATGACCGAGGGACTGCAGCACATGTCGCGCTATTCTGCCGCCGAGATCGAAGCGAAATGGCAAGAGGCCTGGGATAAGGCGGATATCTTCCGCGCCTCCCACAGTGCCGACAAGCCGAAATACTACGTGCTCGAGATGTTTCCCTACCCGTCAGGGCGTATCCATATGGGGCACGTGCGCAACTACACGATGGGCGACGTGATTGCGCGCTACAAGCTGTCCACCGGCCATAACGTCCTGCATCCAATGGGCTGGGACGCGTTCGGGATGCCGGCGGAAAACGCGGCCATGGCGATCGGCGGGCACCCCAAGGACTGGACCTATTCCAATATCGCCGACATGCGCGCCCAGATGAAGCCGCTTGGTCTCAGCATCGACTGGAGCCGGGAATTCGCCACATGCGATCCCGAATATTACGGGCAGCAGCAGGCGCTTTTCCTTGATATGCTGGAAAAGGGGCTGGTCTATCGCAAGAACGCGGTGGTCAACTGGGACCCGGTGGACATGACGGTGCTGGCCAACGAACAGGTCGAGAACGGGCGCGGCTGGCGCTCGGGCGCGCTGGTCGAGCGTCGCGAACTGACCCAGTGGTTCTTCCGCATTTCAGATTTTGCCGAAGACCTGCTCGAGGCGCTCGATGGGCTGGACAACTGGCCCGCCAAGGTCAAGCTGATGCAGGCCAACTGGATCGGCCGGTCGCGCGGCCTGCAATTCGGCTTTTCGCTGGTCGATGCCCCCGATGGCCATGACCGGATCGAGGTCTACACCACGCGGCCCGATACCCTGATGGGCGCCAGCTTTGTCGGGATTTCGCCCGACCATCCGCTGGCCCGCCAACTTGAGAAGGACAACGCCGATCTGGCAGCCTTCAACGCTGAATGCCGGCGCATGGGCACCTCGGAGGAAGAGCTTGAGAAAGCCGAGAAGAAGGGTTTCGACACCGGGCTGCGGGTGCGTCATCCGTTCGACACCTCCTGGGAGTTGCCGGTGTATGTCGCCAACTTCATCCTGATGGATTACGGGACGGGCGCGATCTTCGGATGTCCGGCGCATGATCAGCGCGACCTTGATTTCGCAAGGAAATACGGGCTTCCCGTCACGTCCACCTTCGAGCCGGTAAACCCCGACGACGGATTTGCGCGCCCGGAAGACGGCGGCGTGGCCTATGTGCCGCCGAAGTCTGAAAAGGTAAGGTATGTCAAAGGCTTCGCGGGCGAAGAGGTGCAGACGGGCGAGGCAGGTGTCGATGCCGCGATCGGGTTCTGCGAAGGAAATGGCGTGGGTCAGGGCGTCACCAAGTACCGGCTGCGCGATTGGGGCCTGAGCCGCCAGCGCTATTGGGGCTGCCCCATTCCCGTGGTCCATTGCGAGGCCTGCGGGGTCGTGCCGGAGGCCAAGGAAAACCTGCCGATCCGCCTGCCCGATGATGTCACGTTCGATCAACCCGGAAATCCGCTGGATCGGCATCCCACATGGCGCGACTGTGCCTGCCCCGCCTGTGGCGCAGCCGCGCGGCGCGAGACCGATACGATGGACACTTTCGTGGACAGCTCGTGGTATTTCGCGCGGTTCACCGCGCCTCGGGCCACCACGCCCACCGATATGGCCGAGGCCGAGTACTGGATGAATGTCGACCAGTATATCGGCGGCATCGAACACGCGATCCTGCATCTGCTCTACTCGCGGTTCTTCGCCCGCGCCATGCAGCAGACGGGCCATCTGCCTCAGAAGGCGATCGAGCCGTTCGACGCGCTGTTCACCCAAGGCATGGTCACGCATGAGATCTACCAGACCCGCGATGCGAATGGTCGTCCCGTCTATCACCTGCCCGAAGAGGTCGAAGGCGGGAAACTGATCGCGACCGGCGAAACCGTCGAGATCATCCCCTCGGCCAAGATGTCGAAATCCAAGAAGAATGTCGTCGATCCCGTGACGATCATCCGCGAATTCGGCGCCGATACCGCACGCTGGTTCGTGCTGTCCGACAGCCCGCCCGAGCGGGATGTGGAATGGACCGCCGCAGGCGCCGAGGCCGCCTACAAGCACCTTGCGCGTGTCTACCGGATCGTCACCGAGGCGGCGGTCAGCGACACCGCGCCCAACGACCATGACGACGCGCTGTTGCGCGAAATGCACAAGACGATTCATGATGTGACCGGAGGCGTGGAATCCTTTGGTTTCAACGCCGCGATCGCCCGGGTTTATGCGTTTACCAACACGCTTTCCAAATCGCAGGCCGGCGGCGATGCGCGGCGACAGGCCGCGCGCGCACTGGTGCAGCTCATGTCGCCGATGACCCCGCACCTGTCCGAAGAGCTCTGGTCGGTTCTGGGGGGCGAGGGGCTTGTTGCCAAGGCAGACTGGCCACAGGCTGATGAGGCGATGTTGGTGGATGAGACTGTCATCCTGCCGATCCAGATCAACGGCAAGCGCCGCGCCGAAATCACCGTGCCCAAGGATTTGGACAAGTCCGAGGTTGAAAAACAGGCGCTGGCGACCGATGCTGTGGTCAAGGCGCTGGATGGGGCCCAGCCCAAGAAGGTCATCGTTGTCCCCGGCCGGATCGTGAATGTCGTCGTTTAACCGCCGTGAACTGCTTGTCGGGCCACCCGCGATCGCCGTGGCGACGCTGCTGTCGGGCTGTGGCTTCGAGCCGGCCTATGGGACATCCGGTTCGGCGGCCGTGTTGCGCAACGCGGTCGAGGTTTCGGCCAATGGCGGTCGGGCGGGGTACCTGATGACACGCGAACTCGAGGATCGGTTGGGCCGGGCAAGTGATCCGCGCTACCATCTGGCCTACGGGATCGAGGTCAACGAGTCTGCGGTTGCGATCTCGCGGTTGAACCTGATCACCCGTTACAACATGCTCGGGGCCGTGACCTATTCCCTGAGTGACAAGGCGACGGGCGAGGTGCTGACCTCGGGCAAGGTCGATAATTTTACCAGTTTCGCCGCAACAGACACCACCGTGGCGCGCGAGGCTGCGCGCCGTGCCGCCGTGGAGCGCATCGTGGTTATCCTTGCAGATCAAGTGGTTGCGCGTCTGGTCGCTGCGGCGGATAGCTTCGAGACATGAAGCTGTCGGGACGCGACGCGCCGGGTTATTTCGCACGGCCCGAGCCGGGGCGGACGGGGCTTCTGATCTATGGGCCTGATGGGATGCGGGTGGCGCTCAAGCGGCAGGAGGTCATCGCGGCGCTGATCGGGCCGCAGGGCGAGCAGGAAATGCGGCTGACCCGTATTCCCGCAGCCGATCTGCGCAAGGATCCCGCGATGCTGCTGGATGCGGTCAAGGCGCAGGGTTTCTTTCCCGGCCCGAGGGTCGCCTTCGTGGAAGATGCCAGCGAGACCGTGGCCCAGATCATCATCGATGCGCTGGCCGAATGGCGCGAGGGCGATGCGCAGGTCGTGGTGACGGCGGGGCAGCTCAAGCCCACCTCGAAATTGCGCAAGCTGTTCGAGGGGCACCCCAACGCCTATGCCGCCGCGATCTATGATGACCCGCCGTCGCGCGGCGAGATCGAGGCCACGCTCAAGCGCGTGGGCCTGACCGATATCGCCGGTGATGCGATGCGTGACCTGACGGCGCTGGCGCATGAGCTCGATCCCGGAGACTTCCGCCAAACCATGGAAAAAATTGGGCTTTTCAAGCTGGGCGATCCAGATCCGCTGTCATCCGCTGATGTGGCCGCCTGCGCGCCCAGTTCCACCGAGGCCGAGCTGGACGACATTCTGAACATCGTGGCCGAGGCGCGTTCGGGCGAGATCGGGCCGATGATGAAGCGGCTTCGGGCGCAGGGGGTGCAGCCGGTGACCTTGTGCATTTCGGCGACCCGGCATTTCCGGACGCTCTATGCGGCGGCGTCGGATCCCGGCGGGCCGGCGCAGGGGATCGGGCGGGTGCGGCCGCCGGTGTTCGGGCCGAGGCGCGACCGGATGGTGCGGCAGGCGCAGGGCTGGGGGGCGCAGAAGCTGCAGGATGCGCTTGGATTCCTGACGGATACGGACCTGGAGCTGCGCTCGGCGGGACAGCACGCGCCGGCGATGGCGCTGGTGGAGCGGACGTTGATCCGGCTGGCGATGATGGCCACCCGCTGAGCCGCAGGCCGAATCAGGGTTAACGCCCTAAAAAACAAGAAAAAAGCCTGTTCGGCATCGCGTCGGTATCACGTCGGTATCGCGTCGGTACGGGTTCGGTGCGCGATCGGTGAAAATGACCGGTTAACAGGACGCGCGCTTGCCAAGGCACCGGGGCCACGCCAAGGTGCAGGATCAACCGACTTCCGAGAAAGGACACCCCATGTATCAGGTCATCGGCACCCGCGCGAGCCGGGCGTTTCGTGTCTTGTGGCTGCTGGAGGAGATGGGCCAGCCCTATGACCATGTCGCGGTCGCCCCGCGCAGCCAGGAGGCGCTGGCCGCGAACCCGTCGGGCAAGATCCCGGCGCTGCGCGATGGCGACGAGGTGCTGACCGATTCGACCGCGATCATGACCTATCTTGCGGACAAGCACGGCCAGTTCACCCATCCCGCCGGAACGATTGCACGCGCCCGCCAGGATGCGCTGACCCATCAGATCCTCGACGATGTGGATGCGGTGCTCTGGACCGCCGCGCGCCACAGCTTCATCCTGCCCGAGGAGCACCGGGTGCCGCAGGTCAAGGAGCCGCTGAAATGGGAATATGCCCGCAATCTCGAACGGCTTTCGGCCGGGTTGCAGGGGCGGTCCTTCCTGATGGGCGAGGAGATGCTGGTGCCGGATATCCTGCTGGCGCATTGCCTGCTATGGGCGGCGAAGGCCGGATTTCCCGAGCCCGATGCGGTGCTGGCGGCCTATGCCGAGCGCCTGACGGGCCGCGAGGCCTTTGCCCGGGCCGCAGCGCTGCCGTGATGCGTGGCGGCGGGGGACGCTGCCCCCCGGACCCCCTGGGATATTTTCGGCCAGAAGAAGCCCGGACCGGGTGGCGTCAGCCGGATCGGGCCAGCCAGCGGGCGGCGGCGCGGCCGGCCCAATGGCCCGTGGAGAGGCAGCCGGTCAGCAGGTAGCCGCCGGTCGGGGCTTCCCAGTCGAGCATTTCGCCGGCGGCGAAGGTGCCGGGGCGGCTGCGCAGCATGAGGTCCGCATCGAGCGCGTCGAAGCGCAGCCCGCCTGCGGTGGAGATCGCCTCGTCGATGGGGCGCGGGCCGCCATGTCGGATCGGCAGCGCCTTGAGCAAAGGGGCCAGATCGGCGGGCAGGGGGCGGCCGAATTCCATCAGCAGCGCCTGTTTGGCGGGATCGAGTTTCAGCGCCTTGCGCAGGTGGTTGGAGAGGCTTGCCTTGCCGCGCGGGCGCGCGAGGCGCTGGCGCAGCCGGTCTTCGGAGAGATCGGGCGCCAGATCGAGGGTGAGGGCGGCGCCCGAGCGCAGCGGTTCCGAGAGCGCGTAGAGCCCGCCGCCTTGCAGGCCGGTGGCGGAGATCACGATCTCGCCGCGCGAGATCCGGCCCCCGGCGCGCAGGGCGACGCCCTTGAGGGGGCTGCCGAAATGGCGCTCCATCGGGGCGGACCAATCGACGCAGAGGCCCATGTTGGCGGGCGCGAACGGGGAGAGCAGGTGGTCGGCGAGGTGGGCGGCCCATTCCCCGTCCGATCCGAGCCGGGCCCAGCTTGCGCCGCCGCAGGCCAGGATCGTCACCTTGGGCGAGAGGGTTTGGCGGCCCGAGGGCGTGTCGAAAAGCGCCGCCCCCGCCGCATCCCAGCCCTGCCAGCGCCAGCGCGTCCTGACCTCGACCCCCAGCCCGTCGAGCCGCGCCAGCCAGGCGCGCAGGAGCGGCGAGGCTTTCATCGCGACGGGAAAGACCCGGCCGGTGGAGCCGGTGAAGAGCGGCTGGCCGAGATCCTCGGCCCAGTGGCGGATCCGGTCGGGGCCAAAGGCGGAGAGCATCGGGTGCAGGGCGGGGGCGGCGCCCCCGAAGCTGGCGAGCACCGCATCGAAGGGGGCGTCATTGGTGAGGTTGAGGCCGGATTTCCCGGCCATCAGGAATTTGCGCGCGACCGAGGGTTTGGCCTCGGTCAGGGTGACGGCATGGCCTGCGAGGGCCAGCTCCTGGGCGGCCATGAGACCTGCGGGCCCGGCCCCGATCACGAGCGCGCCGGTCATGGCGCGGCTGCGATCGCTGTGCGGGGAGAGTCTGGATGCATGTGCCATCTCTTGCCAAGTGCTGTCGCCGGTCCATTCTCTTGCCTGCAAGAGAGACGAGGATCAAGGAAAAGCGATGGAGCATCCGCTGTGCCCGCTCTGCCTGAGGCCGATCCCGCCCGAGGCGAAGCAAAGCCTGCATCACCTGGTTCCCAAGCTGAAAGGCGGCAAGGGCGGGCCCACGGTGCTGCTGCACCAGATCTGCCATAACGAGATCCATGCCACGCTGACCGAGGCCGAGCTGGCGCGGGACCATGCCACGGTCGAGGCGCTGCGCGCGCATCCTCGTCTCGCGCGGTTCATCGCCTGGGTGGCGCGGCGCCCGCCGACCTTTCATTCGAAGACGCCGGGCGGGCGGCGCAAGCGATGAAGGCGGTTTTGCCGGGAGGCTCTTGACCATTGGCGGCGGGCACGCACCATATGCGCAGGTGGATCGAACGGAGAGGGTGACGGATGCCGAGGCGACGGGAGGTGATGGCCGGGGCGGTGGCGCTGCCGGTGCTGGGGCTGGCAGGCCGTGCCGGGGCCGGCACGGCGACGGTGTTGAAGGCCGCGCCCGCGCGCGTGCAGCTGGCGCCCGAGGGCTATCCCGAGACCGAGGTCTGGGCCTATAACGGGCAGCTGCCGGGGCCGATCCTGCGCCATGAGCGCGGGCAGGTTCTGGAGGTCCGGCTGGAGAACGGCCTGCCCGAGCAGGACAGCACGATCCATTGGCACGGGCTGCGCCTGCCCAACGAGATGGACGGGGTGCCGGGGCTGACACAGGCGCCGGTTCGTCCGGGAGAGGCGTTCGATTACCGCTTTGCGCTGAGGGATGCGGGCACGTTCTGGTATCATCCGCATGCCCATTCGGTCGAGCAGATCTCGCGCGGGTTGGCGGGGGTACTGGTGGTGGAGGAGCCACAAGCGGACAGGCCCGATGTGGATGGCGACGAGGTTCTGGTGCTGGATGACTGGCGGATGGCCAGCGATGCGGTGATCCGGGATGATTTCGGGGCCTGGCACGACATGTCGCATGCCGGACGGCTGGGCAATTACGTGACCGTGAATGCAGCCCCTGAGTTTCGCCGAAAGGGGGCGAGAGGAGAGCGGCTGAGGCTGCGGCTGGTCAATACGGCGACGGCGCGGATCTTCACGCTGCGGTTCCGGGGGATGCGGGTCTGGCTTGCGGCGCTGGACGGGATGCCGCTGGAGGGGCCGGAGGCGGTCGAGGAGGTGGTGATCGCCCCGGCGCAGAGGGCGGATCTGTTGGTGGACCTGCTGGCCGAGCCGGGAGAGGAGGCGCTGATCGCCTCGGTGGAGCGGGACGGGACCTATGCGCTGGCGGGGTTCGAGGTGACCGGGCCGGGGGGGCCTGCGCGCGAGGCGCCAGCGGCCTTGCCGCCCAATGACATGCCGCTGCTGGAGCCCGGAGAGGCACGGGCGGTGCCTCTGGTCATGGAGGGCGGCGCGATGCGCGGCCTGCCCGAGGGCGCGGTCTGGCGCGGCAGCAAGATGGAGATGCGCGCGCTGGCGGAGGCGGGGCAGTTCTGGGCGTTCAACGGCATGGCGGGGATGGGGGAAGCGCCGCTGGTGGAGGCCTTCCAGGGCGAGACGGTCCGTATTCCGATGACCAACCGCACGGCGTTCAGCCACGCGATGCACCTGCACGGGATGCATTTCCGGGAGGTCATGGGCGATGGTCGGCTGGGCCCGTGGCGCGATACCCTGCTGGTGGCGCCGGGAGAGGCGCGAGAGATCGCCTTCGTGGCCGAGGCCCCCGGGGACTGGATGTTCCATTGCCACATGCCCAGTCACCAGATGTCGGGAATGATGAACTGGATCCGGGTGAGTTGAGCCAGGGATGTGGTGCGGGCCGGTTTGCCGGCTGCCCGAGTTTTGGGCATCGCGGCGGATGGCGGGGTTTGCCGGACGGGTGCGGGTTGTAACCTGCCGTCACGCCGCCCATAGTTGGCGCGATATCCGGGACGCGACATGTGATCTGAACAATGGCAGATGGAAGCAACGGCAAACCGGCGCAGGGTCTTCTGGGAGATACGGAAAACCATGCGAGGGTCAGGACCACGGCGCTGGTCATCATCGCGTTCGCGGTGGTGTTGTTCATGCTTGTGCAGGCGCGGTTCCTGCTGATCTCGTTGGCGGTGGCGATCATCCTGTTCGCGCTGACATCGGATGTGATCCGGTTTATCGCGCGGCAGAGGATCGGGCGGTTCGGGGTGCCCAACTGGCTGGCGTCGATCGCGGCGCTGGTGCTGATCTCGACGGCGTTGCTGGTGCTGTCGTCGATCCTGCTGGCGCAGCTGAACACGGTGCTGGTCACGACCGTGTCCTATGCCGAGCGCGCGCCCTCGGCGGTGGCGTCGCTGTTCGGGTGGATGGGTGAGGATGTCGAGACGGCGGTGTTCAATTCGCTGCGATCGGTCGAGATTTCGGGCTATGTGCGCACGGTGGCGGGGCAGGCGGGCAACCTGATGCAGGGCACGGTCCTGGTGATCCTGTTCGTGGGGTTCCTTTTTGCGGAGCGGATCTGGTTCGACACCAAGATGACCAATTTCTTCGAGGACGAGGGGCAGGCCGCGCGGGCCACCAAAATCATCACCTCGATCATTCACCGGGTGAACTATTACCTGCTGGTCAAGACCGTGGTCAGCGTCATCACCGGCGCGATGATCTACGTGGTGGCGCAGGTCTTCGGGATCGAGCTGGCGCTGGCGTTGGGCATCCTGACCTTCATCCTGAATTACATTCCCAATATCGGCTCGATCGTGGCCACCGGCATGGTGGCGCTGGTCGGGTATGTCGAGACCGGAGACGCGCAGACCACCGGCATCCTGTTCCTGATCACCGGGGCGATCCAGTTCATCAACGGCAACGTCATCGATCCGTGGATGATGGGCCGGGCGCTGCGCTTGTCGTCCTTCGGGATCATCATCAGCCTGGCCTTCTGGGGCGCGGTCTGGGGCATCCCGGGGATGTTCCTGTCGGTGCCGATCATGGTGATGCTCCTGGTGGTCTGTTCGCATGTGCCCGAGTTGCGCAAGGTGGCGGTTTTGCTATCGCGCGAGGGGCTGCCCGAGGACGAGCGTGAGCTGGACCGGCTGGCCGAGGAGATCGAGAGCCGCAAGGGGTAAGGTGCGGGCAAGGCCTTTCGAAAGGCCTTGGGAGGCGGTTTCGAAACCGCCTTGGCGCTTGGGGCCGGCAGATGCGCTTCTTGGCGGTGATGTGCCGAAGCTTGGCCGACAGCACATAGGCGGCGATCTTGAGGGTGGCTGGGCAAATGCGTGTCATCCGCGAGGCGGCGGTTGCAAGGCGCGGGGTCAGCGCGGTCTCGAGGTTCAGGGTTCAGGGTTCAGGGTTCGGGGGGCTTCGGGATTGTCCGGTTGCCCTGCTTGTGGTGTGGTCTGCAGGGTGCCGGTGCGGAGGCCAAGGCGTCGGGGAGGCGGTTTCGAAACCGCCTTGGCGCTTGGGGCCGGCACATGCGCTTCTTGGTGGCGATGTGCCGAAGCTTGGCCGACAGCACATAGGCGGCGATCTTGAGGGTGGCTGGGCAAATGCGTTTCATCCGCGAGGCGTCGGTGGCAAGGCGCGGGCTCAGCGCAGTCTCGAGGTTCAGGGTTCGGGGGGCGTCGGGATCGTCCGGTTGCTCTGCGGGTGGTCCGTTCGCATGTGCCGGGGTTGCGCAAGGTGGCGGCTCTACCCGCGCGCGAGGGGCTGTCCGAGGATGCGCGCGCGCTGGACCGCCTGGCCGAGGACATCGAGAGCCGCTAGGGGTGAGGGGGCTGGCAAGGCCTTTCGAAAGGCCTTGGGAGGCGGTTTCGAAACCGCCTTGGCGCCTAGCCCCGGCACATGCGCTTGATGGTGGCCACGTGCCGAGGCTCGGCCGACAGCACGTCGGCGGCAAGATCGAGCGCGCAGGACATCAGCGCCGAGGGGTCGACGATGCGGTCGAAGAGGCCCCAGTCCAGAGCGGTCTCGTGGTCGATCTTCTGGCCGCCCATCAGGATCATCTTGGTGCGGGCCGGGCCGATCAGGGCGCGCAGGCGCCCGGGGTCCGATGGCTGCGGCAGGAAGCCCAGTTTCATCACCGGATAAAACGCCCGCGTGCCCGGCACCGCGATGCGCATGTCGCACGCCAGCGCCATGCCAATGGCCCCACCCGCGACCGTGCCGTTGAGCGCGGCGATGGACAGGCCGGAAAATCCGGCGATCGCCCCGCTGAGCCGTTCCCATACCGCGGATGTGGCCAGCCCGGCGCGCGCGGCGTCAAGATCGGCCCCCGCCGAAAAGACCGGGCCATTGCCGGTCAGGATCAGCACGCGTGCCTCCTTGTGGGCGGCCTCGGCGATGCGGGCCAGTTCGGTCAGCATCTCCTCGGTCAGGGAATTGGCCTTTTCGGGCCGGTCGATCGTGGCGGTCCAGACGCCGCCCTCCTGCGCCAGCCGGATCATGTCAGGCCCACCTGGCGGCGCATGTCGGGATCGCGCAGGGAAATTTCCTGCCCCAGATAAGCATCGGCCTGTGCGCTGCACATCCAGACGAGGGCGCGGGCGGGCCAGTCGGCGGGAATGTGATCGGACCAGTCCAGCTGGCTGACCGGATTGAGGCCGCTGGCCTTGATTTCGTGCTGCATCTGCGTGGCGACGGTGCCGGGCGAGAGGCTCATGACCCGCAGCCCGCGATCCGCCCCTTCGAGATGGGCGCAGCGGGTCAGCATCAGCGCCCCGGCCTTGGAGGCGCAATAATGGCTCCAGCCTTCCAGAGGGTTGTACGCCGCCCCCGATCCGACGGTCAGGATCGTGCCGTTGCCCTGTTTTAGCATGATCGGCATCGCGGCGCGCATCCCGTGGAACACGCCCTTGAGGTTGATGTCGATGGCCGTGCCCCAGCCTTCGGGATCGGCGGAGGACAGATGCGAGATCGGGTCTATCACGCCGGCATTGCCCACCAGGATATCAAGCTGTCCGAAGGTGGCGATGGTCCGGGCGATGGCGGCTTCGACCTCGGCATAGCGGGTCACGTCGCAGGGGATGGCAATGGCGGCGCTGCCGATCTGCCCGGCGATGTCGGCGATGGCGTCGCCGTTGCGCGCGACAAGGGCGACCTGCGCGCCGGCCTTGGCGAAGGCGTGGGCTGCCGCTTCGCCGATACCGCGGCTGGCGCCGGTGATCAGGGCCGTCTTGCCGGTGAGATCCATGCCATGTCTCCGTTGGTCCGAATGCAAGTCCGTGGTAGCGCGCAGTTTCGGCGGGGTCCAGCCAGAACTCCCCTTGACCCGGCTGGCGCGAGCGCGGAAGCTGGAGGCTGATTTGGTATGAAGGGGTTCGTCATGACGGTCCGGAAAACTTTGGCCACCTCGGCGGTGGCACTTTCGATTTCGATGACAGGGGCGCCGCTTTGGGCGGATGTGACGCCGCAGCAGGTGTGGGATGACTGGCAGGCCTATTTCGAGGGCCTGGGCTACCAGCTGGAGGCAAGCGAATCGCAGTCCGGCGGGGATCTGGTGATTTCGGAAATGACCATGTCGATCGACGCGCCCGAGGAAGGCGCCAGCGCTGCAATGACCATTTCCGAGCTGGTGCTGGCCGATAACGGCGATGGCACGGTGACGGTGGCCTTCCCCGACAGCATGCCGCTGCGCATGACGGGGCGCGACGACGAGGGGCAGGAGGTTCAGACGGCGATGAACGTGACCAGCGACGGGCTGGTGATGACCGTTGCGGGCGATCCCGATGACCTGACATACACCTACGCGGCGGCGGCGGTGACCTTTGCGCTGGACGAGGTCGTGGCCGATGGCGAACCGCTCGAGATCGGGGACGCGAGCCTGACCATCGCCAATATCGCGGGCTCGACCAGAACGGCCATGGGCGCGTTGCGCGACACCTCGCAGGAGTTCAAGGCCGGGCCGGTGACCTATGACGTGGATGTCATCGATCCCGAAACGGGGGGCCGGATGGTGGCCACGGGCGGATATGACAGCGTGAGCTTCGAGGGCGACGCCACGATCCCCCTCGAGGCCAGCGGATCGGACATGGCGGCGATGCTGAAGGACGGCTTCGCGCTGGATGGCGGTTTCTCCTATGTTGCGGGCGCGTCGGAGTTCCTGTTCGAGGAGGACGGGACCCTCGAGGGCAAGACGGCCTCGCGCGGGGGGCAGTTCGATGTGCAGATGAGCGGTGACCGGCTGCGCTATGGAGGTCGGGCGGAGGGCATGCAGATCACCGTCCAGACCAGCGATCTGCCGTTTCCGGTGGAGTTCGCCACAGAGACATTCGGGCTGGACCTGATGTTCCCGGTGCTGGAACGCGAAGAGGCGCAGGATTTCGCCGCCAGTTTCACGCTGTCGGATTTCACCATGTCCGAGATGATCTGGTCGATGGTCGATCCGGGCCAGCAATTGCCACGCGATCCGGCGACGGTGGCGTTCGATCTGGCGGGCAAGGCGCGGCTGCTGTTCGACCTGCTGGATCCCGAACAGGCCGAGGCGATGGATGACAGCGACGCGGTTCCGGCGGAACTCGAGGCGCTGGCGCTGAACGCGCTGACCGTGCGGCTGGCGGGGGCGGAGTTGACGGGCGAGGGGGATTTCACCTTCGACAACACCGATCTCGAGACGTTCGACGGGCTGCCTGCGCCGACCGGCGCGCTGGATTTGCGGCTGGTGGGGGGCAATGCGCTGCTGGATAAGCTGGTGGCGATGGGGCTTGTCCCGCAGGACGAGGCCAGCGGGATGCGGATGATGATGGGTCTATTCGCGCGGCCCGGTGGCGGCGAGGACGAGCTGGTCTCGACCATCGAGATCAACGAGCAGGGTCATATCCTGGCCAACGGGCAACGCATCCAGTAACGCGCCTCGGGTCATCGGCTGACATGAGGTGACGGATTACGCGCCCCCGCAGGGATTGCGGGGGCGGTTTTTTTGGTTGGGGTGGAGTGGTTGGGGGCTGCCCTTTGGTGAGTGGATGTGGTGGACCCAGTTTGCCGCGCATGGCAGCTTTGAGCCCATGTTGGACATTTATTCGCGAAGTCCCTGCGCGGAACAAAGGCCGCAGGCCGCCGCGCATCGCCGGGCCGCCCGCTGGCACGGCGATTTGGCAAAGCCAAGCACTCCGCTCGTGGGTTTTTCGGGTTTGGCGGGGATAAAGTGCCATAGACCAACGGCTTGATCGCCGCACCGCGGCCCGCCGATGCGCGGCTGTGCAGCGTCCGCTTGGTCCGCCCAACGAATGCTTGCAGTTGTCCGGGAAAGACCGCCCTCGACCCTCCACAAACGGCGCCCGAGGCCGGCGCCCAACTCATTTTGAAAGACAGCGCACTTGCAGGGGGGCGGGGCAGGGGCTACCTGTTGCGCGCAGTCAGGAGACCGTCATGACCCAAGCCCTCGACAAGCTTACCGATGCCGTTCTGGCCGCCGCGCGAAAGGCGGGGGCCGAGGCTGCCGATGCGATTGCCGTCGAGGGGCGCTCGATCAGCATCGACATGCGCGGTGGCGCGCTCGAGCAGGCGGAACGTGCCGAGGGCATCGATATCGGCCTGCGCGTGCTGATGGGCAAGCGTCAGGCCTGCGTGTCGGTGTCGGATGCGCGGCCCGAGACGCTGACGGCGCTGGCCGAACGGGCGGTGGCCATGGCGCGAGAGGCCCCCGAAGATCCCTATATCGGCCTGGCCGAGCCCGGCCAGTTGGCCGCGCAGCGCGATGCCGAGGGGCTCGAGCTGTGCGATCCCACGCCCGAGCCCACGCCCGAGGCCTTGCAGGAGGATGCGCGCGCCGCCGAAGCCGCCGCCCTTGCGGTCAAGGGGGTGAGCCAGGTGCAATCCGCGAGTGCGGGGTACAGCTGGCGGGCGGTGCACCTTGCGGCGACCAACGGCTTTGCGGGGGGGTACGAGCGGACCGATCGCGGGGTGTCCTGCGTGGCGATCGCGGGCGAAGGCACCGGTATGGAGCGCGAGTATGACGGCGACAGCCGCATCTTCCAGGCCGACCTGCGCAGCGCGGACGAGATCGGCCGGACCGCCGGGGAACGGGCGATTGCCGCGCTCAACCCGCGCAGACCGCGCACGGGGGCCTATCCGGTGCTGTTCGACGAGCGGATTTCATCCTCGTTGATCGGGCATCTGCTGATGGCGGCGAATGGGGCCGCGATTGCACGGGGATCCTCGTGGCTGCTGAACCGTCTGGGCGAGCAGGTCTTGCCCGAGGGGCTGTCGCTGATCGAGGATCCGCACCGGGTGCGGGTGATGAATTCGCGCCCCTTCGATGCCGAGGGGCTGCCGACGCAGCGCCGTGCGCTGGTGGACAAGGGCGTTCTGACGGGCTGGAGCCTGGATCTGGCCAATGCGCGCAAGCTGGGGATGGCGCCCACGGGCAACGCCAAGCGCGGCGCCTCGTCGCCGCCAAGCCCCGGCACATGGAACATGGAGCTGACCCAAGGCAGCCGCAGCCGCGAGGCGTTGATCGCCGAGATGGGGACGGGCCTTGTGGTGACGTCGATGATCGGCTCGACGATCAACCCCAACACGGGCGATTATTCGCGCGGCGCGTCGGGCTTCTGGGTGGAAAACGGCGAGATCACCGGCCCGGTCAATGAATGCACCATCGCGGGCAGCCTGCCGGACATGCTGTTGCGGATGACGCCCGCGAATGATGCGCGCCCGTGGCTGAGCCGGGTGGTTCCGTCGCTTCTGGTCGAGGGGCTGACGATTGCCGGCGAGTGACCTGGGCCTTCTGATCGACGCGGCGCGGGCGGCGGGCGATGTGGCGATGGGCTTTGCCGGGCCGCAGGCGAAACGCTGGGAAAAGCCCGGCGGCCTTGGCCCGGTGACCGAGGCCGACCTGGCGGTGAACGCGCTGCTGGAAGAGCAACTGCGCGCGGCGCGTCCCGGATATGGCTGGCTGTCTGAGGAGACCGAGGACGATTCCGCGCGGCTGGCGGCGGAACGTGTGTTCATCGTCGATCCCATAGACGGCACGCGCAGTTTCATCGAAGGCTCGGGCACCTGGGCGCATGCGATCGCGGTGGCCGAGCGGGGGCGGGTGACGGCGGCTGTCGTGTACCTGCCGGCACGCGGCAAGATGTATGTCGCCGCCGAAGGGCAGGGGGCGTCGCTGAACGACATGCCGATCCGGGTGACCGCCCGCAACGATCTGACCGGCGCCACCTTGCTGGCGGCCAAGCCGAATTACGCGCCCGAGCACTGGCCGGGCGGCGTGCCCGATGTCAAGCGCGCCTATCGCCCGTCGCTGGCCTACCGGCTGAGCCTGGTGGCCGAGGGGCGCTATGACGCGATGCTGACGCTGAGGCCCAGTTGGGAATGGGATATCGCCGCGGGCGAGTTGATCCTGCGCGAGGCGGGGGCGCGCACCTCGGACCGGGCGGCGCTGCCGCTGCGTTTCAACAACCGGGTGCCGCAGGTCAATGGCGTGGTCGCGGCCAATCCGCGCCTGCACGAGGCGATCGCCGGGGCGCTGGCGCCGGTGTAATCGGTTTCGGATGCGCCTGCTGCCGCGCTTCTCCCTCTTGCTGGGCGCGGCGATCCGGGGCTACTTCTGACATGCAGACCTTTTTGAAAGCCGCGAACATGGCACGATCCGACAATCTGACCGGGGCGGTCCTGATGATGGCCTCGATGGCGGCCTTCACCATCAACGACACCTTCATGAAGGCGCTGGCCGGTGAGATCCCGCTGTTTCAGCTTCTGTTCCTGCGCGGTGTGCTGACCACCCTTGCCGTCGGCGGCATGGCGTGGTGGATGGGGGCCTTTCGCGCAAGGCTGTCGCGGCGCGACAGCGGCAGTATCGCGTTGCGCATGGTGGGCGAGATCGGGGCGGCGTATTTCTTCCTGACGGCGCTGTTCAACATGCCGCTGGCCAACGTGACCGCGATCCTGCAGGCGATCCCGCTGACCATCACCCTGGCCGCAGCACTTTTCTTCGGCGATCCGATCGGCTGGCGGAGGCTGTCGGCGATTGTCGTGGGTTTTGTCGGGGTCATGCTGATCGTGCGGCCCGGAGCCGAGGATTTCACGATCTATTCCTTTTATGCGCTGGCCGCGGTGGGCTTTGTCACCCTGCGCGATCTTGCGACCCGGAGGCTGGCACGGGAAACGCCGTCGATGCTGGTCACGTTCATCACGTCGGGCTCGATCATGGTGTTTTTCGGGTTGGCCAGCCTGACCGGGGAGTGGGCGCCGATGGACCTGCGGGCCAGTGTCCTGACCCTGGGCGCATCCGTGATGATCATCGGGGGCTACCTGTTTTCGATCATGGTGATGCGGGTGGGCGAGATCAGCTTTGTCGCGCCGTTCCGCTATACCGGGTTGATCTGGGCGCTTGTGCTGGGATGGGCGGCGTTCGGGGAATGGCCCGAGCCGATCACGCTGGTGGGGGCGGCGATCGTTGTCGGATCGGGGTTGTTCACACTGTATCGCGAGGCGCAGCTTGGCCGGAAAAGACGGCTTTCACAAATGTCTCGTCCACGTTGAAGCGGGCCTTGAAATCGGCGCTTTCGGTATCGGTCAGGGGTTTCAGGCGGCTGTCGCTGGCCCCGGAATCATTGTCGCCATGCACCGCGCGGATGAACATCGGGGTAGAGGGGTCTATCAGGGTCGGCATGACCTCGTGGAGCTTGTGATGCGGGTAGTTCATCACGGTCTTGGGGTCGCCCGGTTGAAACAGCACCGCCAGTCCGCAGGCCCAGAACGGCGCCTGCACGGCGCGGGCGCTGATGCCGTCGGCGGAAAGGCGGGCGCTGTAGCCGCTGCGATATTCGATCGCCATGTTGCGCCAGCCCTCGCGCATCCGGCGGCTGCGTCGCGCCGTGCGGCGCAGGCCACGGATGAAGTGGATGCCGACGGCGTCGTCATCGTCCAGCCGGAACTGGATCGACTCGGTCTCGGTGCCGGCCAGCTCTTCCTGGAGGACCAGCTGCATCGCCAGGCGGTGCTTCATGGGCGGGCGGGAGACGATGCGGACCTGCGGGACCGAGGCGGTGATATCGCGAAGCCGGTCGAGATAGGGTTTCGGCAGGCTGTCGCCCACGAGGACCAGGAAGGTGAAATCCGGGTCACGCTGTGCGGCGATCGAGGCAAGGGTGAGCGTTTCGAAATGCCGGAACCGCAGCTCCATGCGCTCGGACGCATAGAGATAGGCCTCGCGGTCCTGCACGGTGTCGTGCATCCGTTTGAACCCGCCGAGAGCGGGATAGGAAAACCGGCAGATGCCCAGAACTCGCATGTGACCAGACCACGCTTGACGCCATTTGCATCATGCTGGCAAATGCCAGCGGCAGGAACAAGGCCAAAGCCTGTCGGCGAGGTGGCGCGGTTGCGTGAAAGCCTGGGCCAAGGCGCTGTTGACAACCCCAGCGACTCCCCCTATACGCGCCCCATCCAGGCCTAGGGGGTCGCCCCACCGCCGACATCATAACTGAAGTGGTCACGATCCGGGCGCCAGCGCTCCGATCCTCTGGAAACCCACCGCGTCGTACCTGAACGAACAGGATGCGATTGCGGTTTTTGCGTTTTGCGGACGCGTAGAGCGCAGCGAAAATGAACCCGCACGATTTTCGTGCAGACACATGTGTTGAGAGACGGGGAAAGAGACCCAATGCCAACGATCCAGCAGCTGATCCGCAAGCCGCGGCAGCCCAAAGTCAGAAGCCAGAAGTCCATGCATCTTCAGGGATGCCCGCAGAAGCGTGGCGTCTGCACACGCGTCTATACCACGACGCCGAAGAAGCCGAACTCGGCCATGCGTAAGGTTGCCAAGGTGCGCCTGACGAATGGCTTCGAGGTGATCAGCTACATTCCCGGCGAGAGCCACAACCTTCAGGAGCACTCGGTGGTCCTGATCCGTGGCGGCCGTGTGAAAGACCTTCCCGGTGTGCGCTATCACATCCTGCGCGGCGTTCTCGACACGCAAGGCGTCAAGGACCGTAAACAGCGCCGGTCGAAATATGGCGCGAAGCGTCCGAAGTAAGAGGAATTACAGATGTCCCGTCGTCACGCCGCAGAAAAACGCGAAGTCCTGCCCGACGCCAAATATGGTGATCGGGTCCTGACGAAATTCATGAACAACCTGATGATCGACGGCAAGAAATCCGTTGCCGAGAAGATCGTCTACAATGCGCTCGGCCGTGTCGAAGACAAGGCCAAGCGGGCGCCGGTGGAAGTGTTCCACGAGGCGCTGGACAACATCAAGCCGTCGGTCGAAGTCCGGTCGCGTCGCGTTGGTGGTGCCACCTACCAGGTGCCCGTCGAAGTGCGTCCCGAGCGCCGCGAGGCACTGGCGATCCGTTGGCTGATCAACGCATCGCGCGCTCGCAACGAGAACACGATGGAAGAGCGTCTTGCCGGCGAATTGCTGGATGCGGTCAACAGCCGCGGCACAGCCGTCAAGAAGCGCGAAGACACTCACAAGATGGCCGAGGCGAACAAAGCCTTCAGCCATTACCGCTGGTAAAACCCGTAGAGGCTCACGACATGGCACGCGAATTTTCGCTCGACCGCTACCGCAATTTCGGCATCATGGCGCATATCGATGCGGGCAAGACAACCTGCACCGAACGCATCCTGTTCTACACCGGCAAGTCGCACAAGATCGGTGAGGTGCACGATGGTGCGGCCACCATGGACTGGATGGAGCAGGAGCAGGAACGCGGGATCACCATCACCTCGGCGGCGACGACCACCTTCTGGTTCCGCACCGAAGACGGTGAAAACCCCACGGGCATCTATGGCGACACGCCGCAGGAAGCCAAGTTCCGCTTCAACATCATCGACACGCCCGGCCACGTCGACTTCACCATCGAAGTCGAGCGTTCGCTGGCGGTTCTGGATGGCGCGGTTGCCGTTCTGGATGCCAATGCCGGTGTCGAGCCTCAGACCGAAACCGTGTGGCGGCAGGCTGATCGCTACAAGGTGCCGCGGATCGTGTTCGTCAACAAGATGGACAAGATCGGCGCCGACTTCTTCAACTGCGTCGACATGATCGCCAGCCGCACCGGTGCGATTCCGGCGCCGATCCAGCTGCCCATCGGGGCGGAAGACAAGCTGGAAGGCATCATCGACCTCGTGACCATGCAGGAATGGGTGTGGAAGGGCGAAGACCTTGGCGCAAGCTGGGTCGTGCAGGACATCCGTGACGACATGAAAGAGCTGGCCGAGGAATGGCGCGGCAAGCTGATCGAGAACGCCGTCGAAATGGACGACGCCGCGATGGAAGCTTACCTTGAAGGCGAAGAGCCCGATGAAGCAACCCTGCGCTCGCTGATCCGCAAGGGCACGCTGTCGATGAGCTTCGTTCCGGTCCTCGCGGGCTCGGCGTTCAAGAACAAGGGTGTTCAGCCGCTGCTGAACGCGGTGATCGATTACCTGCCCGGTCCTCTCGACGTGCCGCCCTACATGGGCTTCGCGCCGGATGACGAAACCGAGACACGGAACATCGAACGTCGCCCCGGTGACGATCAGCCCTTCGCCGGCCTCGCGTTCAAGATCATGAACGACCCGTTTGTCGGTACGCTGACCTTCACCCGCATCTACTCGGGCCTGCTCGAGAAGGGTGGTGCCGTTCTGAACGCGACCAAGGGTCGTAAGGAACGTATCGGTCGTATGATGATGATGCACTCGAACTCGCGCGAAGAGATCGAGTGGGCGGGCTCGGGCGATATCATCGCGCTGGCCGGTCTGAAGGAAACGACCACCGGTGACACGCTGTGTGATCCGCAGAAGCCGGTTGTCCTGGAAACGATGACCTTCCCCGATCCGGTGATCGAGATCGCCATCGAGCCGAAGACGAAGAACGACCAGGAAAAAATGAGCCAGGGTCTGCAGCGGCTTGCCGCCGAAGATCCGTCCTTCCGTGTCGAGACCGATCTGGAATCGGGTCAGACCATCATGAAGGGCATGGGCGAACTTCACCTGGACATCCTCGTTGACCGTCTCAAGCGGGAATTCAAGGTCGAAGCCAATATCGGTGCCCCGCAGGTGGCCTACCGCGAGACGATCGGTCACGAGATCGAGCATACCTACACCCACAAGAAACAGTCGGGTGGTTCGGGTCAGTTCGCCGAAGTGAAGATGATCATTTCGCCGACAGAGCCGGGCGAAGGTTACAGCTTCGAGTCGCGCATCGTCGGCGGGTCGGTTCCGAAGGAATACGTGCCCGGCGTCGAGAAGGGTATCGAGAGCGTGATGGACAGCGGCCCGCTGGCCGGCTTCCCGGTGATCGACTTCAAGGTCGCGCTGATCGACGGTAAGTTCCACGACGTGGACTCCTCGGTCATGGCCTTCGAAATCGCCGCCCGGATGTGCATGCGTGAAGGTCTCAAGAAAGCCGGTGCGAAGCTGCTCGAGCCGATCATGAAGGTCGAGGTCGTGACGCCCGAGGAGTATACCGGCGGTATCATCGGCGATCTGACGTCGCGTCGCGGTCAGGTCTCGGGTCAGCAGACCCGCGGCAATGCGATCGTGATCGACGCCAACGTGCCGCTGGCCAACATGTTCGGCTATATCAACACGCTGCGCTCGATGTCGTCGGGCCGCGCCCAGTTCACGATGCTGTTCTCGCATTACGAACCGGTGCCGCAGAACATCAGCGAAGAGATCCAGTCGAAATACGCATAAGCAGCGGTGCGGGGACGCCCCCGCACCCTACCCACCCGTAGGGTGCGTGCCTGCACGCACCGCCACAAAACTAGGAGGCCATCATGGCAAAGGAAAAGTTTGACCGCACGAAACCGCATGTGAACATCGGCACGATTGGTCACGTTGACCACGGCAAGACGACACTGACGGCAGCGATCACGAAGTATTTCGGCGATTTTCGGGC